>Ga0209128_1002758_pt1 | contig 11187 bp, 18 predicted proteins | sample ETNvirnome_6_100_FD_184072 | JGI IMG/M metagenome (GOLD analysis project Ga0209128, IMG submission 184072) | Marine viral communities from the Pacific Ocean - ETNP_6_100 (SPAdes) (version 2) | ecosystem: Environmental > Aquatic > Marine > Oceanic | place: Pacific Ocean | collected 2013-06-19 | reverse complement strand
GTCATCCGGCTGCAACACGCCCGCCGCCACTGCGTCATACGCCGTGAGTCGGCTGTAGCTGTAGCCCTTCTCCCCAGCCTCAGCCCGTCGGCTCAGTTTGTAGAACCAGTTCCTGCGCCCCTTCACATTGCCGATGATGCGGATAGGGCCGTGCGTAGCCGTCAGGGTGGTGCGTACCGCGTGCCAGCTTGCCTCACGTACCCGGCTGGCCTCATCAATCACGGCGGCTTGCACGTCTTCACCGTACAGGGCATCAGGTTTCTCGGCTGACTTGAACCAGATGGCTGAACCATTGCCCAGGGTGATCCGCATTTCGGAATCATTGGCATCCCAGAAGCTCCGGTCAATGTATCGCTTGAACCGCTCAAAGGCGATGCGGGCCTGCGAATAGATCGGGGCTATCCACCAGAACGCAAAGCCGGTGCGCCCAGTGTTCATGGCCTGCTCGGTCAGCCATGCCAGGCAGCCCACGGTCTTGCCTGACTTGGTGCTGGCCTCGATGCACACAATCCGCTCATCACTGAAGATGGCCTGCTCCTGCGCCGCATACAATTTCTCGGGCCGAACCCACGGTTTCTGCGGCGCGGTTACCTGGTCCACCTGGGTGGCCCGAACCAGCGCCGTGCGGTTCATTCGTTGTCGGACAGTTTCATGGTGGCGACCAGTTCCACCGGCCCCGAACGCGGCCCCGTGATCTGGAACCGTTCGTTGTAGGTCTCGGGGTCCAGGCACTTGAGCAGGAATATCAGCGCCGTGGTGTTTCCGCTCAGGGCTTGCGCCCGCAGCGTGGCTTCGAGCAGTTCAATGGCTTCCTCTTTCGCGCTATCGAAGTCAGCCCTGAACATCTCATCCTTCTGAAGCGTGAGATACACGTGGCCCCGACTGACCTGCGCCGCCAGCGTGGACGCCCGCATGTTGCCGCTGTTGGCATACGCCGCAAGGAACGGGCGCTTCCACTTGCCCGCTGATCGGTCATTGGCAGACCTGCCGCCTCTACGTTCAGCCATCAGGAGCCAGACTCGGATCGCCCACAAAGTCCGCATACCGCTGCCGGATCACGTCCACGTATCGCGGCTCGATCTCCATGCCGTAACAGGTGCGGCCTGTTTGCTCGGCGGCGATCAGCGTGGTGCCGGAACCAAGGAATGGATCATAGACATCGCCTTCGTGGTTGCGGATCGGCTTCGCCATGCACTCGACAGGCTTCTGGGTGCTGTGACCGCCTTCCACATTCACATCCAGCGTAATCTCCCAGATTGTGGTTTGCCGCCGATCCCCGATCCAATGTGCGGTGCTGCCGCGTTTGACGGCATACCAACATGGCTCATGCCGCCAGTGGTAATGCCCGCGCCCGATGGGAAAGTGTGGCTTGGACCAGATCACCTGGTTTCTAATTTCAAAGTCAGCGGCTTCCATATTGGTCTGCACGTCCCCCGCAAATCGACCACCGTGCCAAACGTATGCAACGACTGACGGACTAAGCCTCCACGCTTCGCCCCAATCGGCCCTATCGTCGTTTGTAACCCCCCCGAGGCGTTTACCCCCGAAGCCCGCTGCTGCTCGCCATGCCGGATCGTACTCCACGCCGTACGGCGGGTCGGTCACCATCAGGTTCGGCACCTCGCCGCCCAGCAGCGCCGCCACATCTGCCGCGCTGGTCGCGTCCCCGCACATCACCCGATGTGGCCCTAACTCGTAGACCACGCCGGTTATCGACTGCGCTTCCTCTGGCACATCCGGCACTTCATCGGGATCAATTTCACCGTCCTTCGTGCGCCCCAGCAATCCCAGCAGCGTCTCGTTGGCGGTGTCGATGCGTGCGGCCAGCGTTGCGAATGCCTCGTGGTCTTTCTGTGCCATTGCCCCGATGGGGTCATAGGTTGCCAGCACCACGTCGGCCTCGGCTTCGGTCAGGTCAGTAACCAGCACCGGCACCGTGGCTTCTCCTACCATCTCGGCCCTGGCATGGCCGTCGATTATGACCAGCCCGCCATCCTCATCCTCACGGGCTATGACCGCGCCGGCGAAGCCAACCTCATCCAGCACGGCAGCCAGCGCCCGTTGCTGGGCCTGCGGATGCCTGCGCCAGTTGGCCGGATTCGCTATCAGTTGATCAGCCGGAACCAGCCGCATCTCGGTCACGCGATCCTGTACGTTCATCGGCCCTTCTTTTTTATCTGTCGTATTTTGTCCGCTTTACGTGATTGTACCGATGCACGAGCAATGTGTCCCTCATGTTGTGATATCGCCTGTATGGGCATCCTCGTGGCCTCTACGTGGCTGGAATAAGAAAAGCCCCCCCAGTTTCCCAGGGGGGCCAAGAATGGCGGGCGGGTTACTGTCTACCTGTGGCATCCCTGTCAATCACGAGCGCCTCCAGGTCGGCCAACGGGATGGTTCGCCCGTTGCGGAATGCCTCGTCCTTCATATCCTGAAGCTGCTCACCCAGGGTCTTGATCTGTGTTTGGACCCTGCGGATAGCCGCCTCGTCTTCAGGCCGCATTTCGCGCATGACCTTACGGCCCTCGGCCCTATCCCCTACGCAGAAGCCCTCGCCGCCGATTGATACGTCATAGCGGTTTGCATACTCGCCCACGACCTGCGTATTTTCGGCAACGAACAGGCCGTAATCCTTATCGGGGCCGAGCCGCTTTTTCTTCTGCTGACGCCTCACGCGGAGGTACTCAGGATCTTTCATAAGGTGCGGCAATGGAAGCACTGCCGAACCCCTCCGCGTTCTCTTGAATATCCAGTTTGCCATTCCCAACTCCTGTTCCTATCAACTAGCCCTGCCTCATAGTGCGGGTTGGGCAGTTCCCGCAGACGCCTTGCGGCGTTTCGGCTGGCGTGGTTCCTGTTAGACCAGCCGTTCCCCATAAATCTGTATCCCACCGTGCAAAAAGACAAACTCACCAGATCCTTCGTTAATAGTGGCAATCGCACAATCGGCGTGCATAAGGCAGGGAGCATTGTCGAAGTCTACGATCTCTGCTAATTCGTCAGCCTCGCAATCGACTCGGCTTCCGCATTTCCCACATGATGCCTTGCTTGTTTGCCGTGTTCCCAACCATTGCTTCTGCCACTGTTTCCGATACGTCTCATGGCCCATGTCTGACCCCCTATCAACTAGCCCTGCCTCATCAGTGCGGGTTGGGCAGTTCCCGCAAAGCCCCGAAGGGCTTTCGGCTTACTGGTTTGCCATTAGCGGTCTTCCCATTTCTTAACTTGGGCTGTAATGGCATCATCCGTCTGTCGATTTTGGGTCTCGCACAATTTGTGCAACGTCTCGCTAACGACTTCCCGCAATTCGTCGTAATTTTCTTCTACCCGCTTGAGCCTTGCATTTTCAACTGCCATGCTTGCGATTTGATCCGCTTGCTCTTGAATCTTGCCAATCAGTGTGGCCGTCGTGGTCTCTGTCGCGGTCTGGTTTGCCATGTCTGATGTCCTATCCACTAACTGATGCCCTAACCATACAAATCTAGTTTGCACTCTGTCAACCTATCTACAGCACAAATCCGACTTTTTTAATAGGGGAACTTATCGTGCGGCTTTTACGGCCAGTGTTTGTCATGCACCATGATCGGGTCTGGCAAGCCTTCATAGCTTTGCAACGAACCCATCACGTTGAACTCGAAATAATCAACCGCGTCATCGTAGGACCAGCCGTTCGATTCCATCAGGACTTCCAGACATCGCCAGTAGCTGTAGACCAAAGCGTGACCATCGCCTGAGTCGGCATAGCCCAGGGTGGCTGCATCGTACCCGTCGATCTTAATGGCACTGATTCCGGCATCGGCCAATCGGTCATCCAGGTCATCCACGGGGCGGCTCATCGTGATAGCCCCATGCAGGGCAGAAGCGCCCGAGATCTGGGCGCATCCTCACCATCACGTCAGCCCTGCCGAAATACGGACCCGACCTATCGCCGTATCTGGATGGGGCCGCCGCACCCCAGCCCTCCCGCAGAATCACCGGCTCCATGAGATCCCAGTTCCACCACACGCCGAATGGCCCCGCGTCGATCACCGGAAGCAGCCGAAAGGGTCCGTACGATCCATCGGGCTGCTGAATCCGCATCTCCACCCACGTGCCTAACAGGGCAGGGTCTCGTGAGGCCACGCCGTAGGAATCAGGGGTCATCACCGCCCATTCGTAATACGGGGAGTCGGGCTTTCGCATCTCTGGGGTGGCACAGTTCCAGCCGAAGCTGGTCCTATGGCCGTAGTACCCCGTCCATTTCCACTGCTCATCCGACCAGTACCCGCCATCCCAGACCGATTCAGACCCGTAGGCACTGGCATGGGACCACCACCACCAGGGTTCATCATCAGCCAGCACGCTGGCACTTTGCGTCAATACGACGCCCGCGCACACCAGGCCGACAAGCAGCCGCCGTGCCAGGGCCGTAGACCAACGCTTCCTCGTCACCACAACTCCGGTTGAATGGCCTGTCCTGGTCCATCGTGTTCGGTCACGTCGCTGCGGATGTATCCACGGCCCCGGCAGGTTGGGCAAAGCTGGCCGCGTTCGATGCCAATCTGCTGCTGGTATTCCACCGCAGCAATCGCAACAGCCGCGCCGTCACTCATGGCGTCGTAAATGTAGGCCATCCGGCCTGATGGGTTCCGGCGTTGCTCGCCCATGCCCAGCGGTGGCCGGAACATTCGCCGCCGCAAATGACCTTCGGCCCGCAGTTCCTCGAACCGCGCTGATAACGCCCCGTAGGAAATCTGGTGGCCTTTCCACTGGATGGCATCAGCGGCTTCCCGCAACGTGGCCCCGTCACCCTGACCATCCCACCAGGCCAGCACCGCATAGCGCTGGGTCTGGCGGTTGGTGCTGGCATGGGCCTGCCGTGATGTCTCGGTGGTTCCCTGGCTGTAGTGGTCTGGCAGTCGCATCACAACGCCGCCTTTCGGTCGAATATCTGGGCCAAATCACCCCGCGCCTTTTTAATCGTAGACGCGCTGGCCTGCTTCGTGTTTGCCAGGGCCGCCATCTGCGCCTGGGCTTCCTTGTTGCGTTGCTCAAGCCGTCGCCGTTCACGATCAGCAATAGGCTGATCCTTGGCCGCGTCCTTACTGGCCCGCTGCAACCAGTTCATAGCAAAGCGGGGCAAGCTGGCCTTCGGCACTTTGGACTTCGGTGCGGACTCCAGATAAATTCGCATTTTCTCTAGCTCCACATCCAGATTCAGGGCAGGGAACAACCCCCGCCATTTCTTGCACTCTGCCTCGGTGATCGGGGTCAGCGCCTCATGTTCCAAGACCACATCATCATCATGCCGGTTGGCTGGCCGCTGCGTTCGTTCGTTACGTTCGTTCGTTACGTTCGTACGTTCGTACGTAGCCCCGTGACTAGGCGTTACCGGTGCGTCACCACTGACGTTACTAGGCGTTACGGTGGCGTCAACCGCAGGGATATCAGGGTGATCGACCAGCGGAACGCCCCGTTTCTTCTGTCGATAGCGCCGCTGCCGTTCGCGGTTGGCTTCTCGCTGGGCCACCAACTGCCCCTGGTGTTCACCCCAGTCATGCAACGTCAGGCGTTTGCCGTGTCGGTCCAGCAATCCAGCAGTCAGCAGGGCTTCGATCAAGTCCACCTGGACCAGCGCCGCCTGTTGGCCCACCCCTAGCGCCGTCAGAATCTCATCACTGGAATACTTGCTCAGGTCGCCATCGCCGTCGCAGTAGTCCACCGCCCAGGTCCACAGGTCCACCAGAATCCCGATGGCCTCGTGTCGCCCGATCCCCATCGCCTTGGCGAATCGGGCCACCTTGGGATGTCGGGTCAGTGAGCAATCCAATCGTATCCAGGTCACGATTCACCTCCCGCCGCCTCCCCATCATCCCCTGGGTCGTCCAGCCCTGGCAGGTCATTGATGGTGCCGCCCGCTTCCAGGTGCGACTCAATCGCTACGGCCCGCTCTGCCGCCTGGTTGCCCGCAATCGGCAACTCCTTGGCGTGACGGGTCAGCACCGTCTTACGGACCATCCTGGGCCATGCCAGCGGGTCACGCCACGGGCTATCCGGTGCGTTCTTGCCTGGTGACATCGCCTCGGCGGTATCAAGCTCAGCCCTGCTCATTACCTCGAACGTGGTCAGGCCATTGGGCGTGGTCGCGATGCTGTAAACGTGTCGCACAAGGCCATTCATGATCTGCTCAACGGCGGCAGGCGTGGCCTGGTCACCCAGTTCCTTTATCACGCTCAGCCGCACATTGTCATCAGGGCGGTGGCGCAAGGTCTGTTCCGACCCTTCAGCCCATTCCCACGGCTCACCTTCGTAGTGCAGCCTGGTCTTGATGGTCAGGCCCGATCTGCCCAACAAACTTACCCATCCTTTGTAGCCGATCACCGGCACCGCATCCACCTGCTCGGTGCCAGATTGTCGGCTCAGTTTTGAGTTCTTAAACGGCAGAATCCATAACTGACCGGCGGCCCCAATCGGCAGGCCAAGCTCAAGGCTGACCTGAACGCAGCGCCACAGCGTCAGGCGTCTACACTCCAGCACCCTGGGATTCACGGCCCCCGCTTCAATCAGTAACTGGACCGCCCGTTCCGGCGGCAAACTATCCTGGGCGACTCGGGCCAATCGGCCTTCGCGCTCACTAAACCACTTTTGTAAATCATCAACTCGTTCGGCTAGTTGCGTTGCCATTGGTAACTCCTATCAACGCTATAAATACATATGCCTATTTTACCGTGAACCGCTTATCCCCCTTCCGTTATTGGCTTAACTACCAGGCGGCGCTTGCCGGTCTTGCCCACGCGGTGCGTGGCTGCCACGGTCCCATCACGCCGGTTGATCTGCTCATAGTCATCACCCATCGCCTGCACAATCCGGGCGTCCAGCCGCTTGACGTGCTGGCTGGCTGCTTGCTCTTGCAACTTGTGCGCCCCGCGCTCATCCAGCACTGCATCCAGGTCATCACCAGCGGTCAGGATCAACCCCTGCTCGGCTGGCGCCCCCACCACGATATCGCTGCGCTGGTCGGGCAATGGCACGTCATCACCGTGGACATATTGCATGAACCACTCATCGGCCCTGGTCGCCCATTCATCGAACCACTCGGGATTCGGGCTGACCTGATACTGCCGCCAATCATTGCCCCCGATCAGGGCGCAGATCACGGCGTCCCGCGCACCAACGCATCCCAGTTGCCACCATGCCTGTTGGAGGTAATGTTCTGGAATGTTGCCCAGGGCCTCGCTACCTGATGCCCCCCATTCATCGGCCATCCATGCACTCACGTTCTTGCACTCGATCAGCGTCACGGTATAAGGGGCGGCCATGCTGCCGGCTAAATAGTCCGGCGTTGCGGCCACATGATTGATGTCGGGGTGCGGCCACGGGGTCACATAATCCTCAGCGAAGGCTGCAACCGGGCAGCCGTGAAGCTCGCCGTACCTAGCCGCAATTAGCGGTTCCAGCCGGTTCCCCCAGTAGAACAACTCGTTCGCCTCATCTTCGGTCACGGGCTGCATCTTGTCGGCCCAGACACTAAACGGGCCACCCCATGAAGCCGGGGCTACGCCCGTTAACTTTGCGATATCCGAAGCCCCGATATATAACTTCCGGGCTTCTAGCCATGCCATGCGATCCATATCAAACTCCTATCTAACGTAATTACAGTTTACAGCCTGTGGTTCCGGGCGAATATAAAGCCATTGGTGGGGCGTCTCGGAGGGCATCCACCCAAGAAATGATCCTTGGCACGTTTTGGTCGGGAGCATATATGGCCTTTGTCCCATCCACGCTATGACACCCCGCAATGGCGGCGGCCTTCAAGCGCCGCCATGAGTTGACGCGACCCATATGCACCCACTTTCCCCGCTCACGTGCCTCAGCGATGAGCGCATAACTGGCCGATGACAATTTCCATTTGGTAGTGCCGCCGACAAACCACGCATCAAAGGTGTCCCATGCTATCGGGGTGTCCTCCACGCCGTCCTGCGCGACCAGCGCAGCGCGATACCCTGCGCCGCTTATAAGCGGCAATACAGGCTCGGCTCGTTGCCACGTCTCGAATGGGTCACCGACGACATCAGGCGCCGTAGCAAACAGGCAAAACTCCTGAAAGCGGCTCTTCGTTTGAAGCCAGCGCAAATATGTTTGGGTGTCATAGCCTTCTGGGTCCGCAAAGCATCCCGTGTCTGCTGCCCACACAAAGCCCTTGAACCGCTCATTGGCCCATCCAATTCGCGGCGTTGCCATCAACCCTGTGTTCGCTCTGCCCATAAAGCGCTCGTCATGTTTACCTGACAAATAAATCACGTCGGTTCCTAACAAGCCATATCACCGTGATCGCGGCCAGTGTCATATACGCCTTGCCCACGATTTGGCCCTCGATGAATTGGAACGAACCGAAGGCTAGCCATAGAAACAATGCGGAGTCTGCCACCATACCAACCGCATTAGACGCAAGAACAGCGGGTATCCAACCGCGCTTTCTCAAGGGTGTATAGACCGCAAAATCCAAGAGTTCTGAACATGCGAACGCAACACCACTGGCAATCGCAAATGTAGGCTCTATGGCGTAGGACAGGGCCGCGCCAACAACAATGGCAACTAGCACCCATGTGCGCCCCCCAATTTCGTGTAGCCAGTCGCGCAAGCTAAACGCGATTCCCGCCGCAAACACCCCCGCCGGGGCTGTCAATCCCAATCCAATCGGCACAATGCCGAAGGTCGCCAGCGCCCAGTTCGCCCCGACCACCGTGGCTATAAACGCCCCTAACGCTATCAGTCGGTATGAAACGTGCATGCTAAGCATCCCTTTACTCCCAATTCCCTTCCGGCAACGGGTCAGCCTTCGGCGGTGCGGCCCGTTCGACCAGCGGCGGCAGGTCAGATTCCAGCCAGTACCTCGACCCATCAATCGGGTGGATTCGGGGATTGCGTAGCTTGCCCAGTCGCACCCATTTATAGACCGCCTGCCGGGTTATCCCGTGCCGGTCTGCAATCTGCGCGATGCGGAAATAAGGCGTGTCCTTCACGATGCCACCGTCCACCACGCCAGCAGCATGGCGCTGAAGACCATCACGGCTACCGTAGCCAGGGCGTCCTCGACCCACTCGGCCCGCGTTCCCCGCGCCACCAGCACACCTGGAATCCTCAGCGTGTAGATGCGCTGCGGTTGTCGCAGCGGAATCGTGGCAATGTGTTCAATCATCAGCGGGTTCATTGTGCGGTTCCTTTCGTCGGGTCATGCAATACCCATTCAACACGTCCGGCAGCCAGTCGGGTTCGCCGAAACAGCGCCAGCGCTTCCGGTGATCGCATGGCGCTCCGCACATCCTTAACCTCCACATCCAGCCCCACCACCTGACACTGGGCGGCAATCGTTTGGGCATCGCAGTGATAGTGCCGCAGCAGCCCCTTGCAACGCTCAATGATCAGCGCATGTTTCTGGTCGCGTTCCTTGCGTTCCTTGCGTTTCCGCACGGTATAGCGCAACGCCCGCATGTCAGCCTCCTCATCCTGGATATAGCGAACGCCATTGATCTCAACAAACGAATCACTGGCAAAGTACTTGTTGAACCGTTCCCCCTTAGCTCGTGGCGGCATCATCAGCCTCCGCTTGTCTCGCACGCTGGCTGCGCTTTCGGAGACGTTCAGCGGTCCCGTCCTTTCGGCAGGTGTCGCAATACTGCTGGCGGTGAGGGTTGGGCTGACGGCTCGGTTCATAGAGATCACCACACCCATCACAGACATACTGGGGCTGCTCGCCCAGGTGGGCATTGATCGCATCGCGGCAGGCGATGAGATCCTCACGGGTCACACTCATGATGGCGACATCCGTAAAGCCCGTCTTGATCCGCAGGCAGTCGCTCTCGGTTAACGGCACCACCTTAAAGGTGTACGGCACCGGCTCATCCCTGCGCGTGTTGCGGTTGTACGACCAATCACGCGACACACTCAACATGGTCATGGCTTTGCTCCTCCAAACTATCAACGTATGCCCATCATACTGACCTGTTGCCATTATGCAAACCCCAAAGGCACGGCCCAACAAAAAACCGCCCCCCGAAAGGGGCGGCCTTTGCCTAGCTGGGATGTAATCCTACGCCAAGGCTTCCTCAATCTCCTGTCGTAGCTCTCTGATTTTTTCGCTTGTGCGTTCGTCGTATTGCCATATAGGAGTCTTCATGCAATCGGCATACGCCAGTCGTAGCTCTCTGATTTCTTTCGTGAACTGGCGGGGGTCGGTGGTGCTTTGGCCTTGATCGTCCATGTGCTTAATCTCTATCAACTGATGCCCTAATACTACACTCGGGGTTTGCATGGTGTCAACCACTATCGGGCCATAAAAAGCCAATCCCCCTGCCGGAGCAGAGGGGTCAGCCCGTTGATAGTGTGGACGCATGGCAATGCAGAACCACGAACCCATTCTAGCGCAATCAGGGGCCAGCCTTACCGCACGGGCGCGACAAACCCGAACAGCAATATCCAGCACGTGAGAATGAGCAGGACAGCCAGTCCCACCCGCTCATCGTTGGTCAGGGGGTCGCATTTTCGCACCGTCCCTGGGGCCACCCAGGTGTCCGGCCAATACAGCCTGCTGTAACAACAGCAACCAGCGGAATTGCCGCACGCTCCCAAACCAGCGGAAGCCGTCAGGCGGTACACGCCTCGTACGGCGGTTGGGGTTCGCGTTGTCGTTTCCTGTAGGTGGCATAGGTGGTCACCGCCAACACAGCAATCAGAACGAGGCTATTTCTTACCGTGATCGGCAACGCCCTGTCCCACAAGGTAAGCCGACACGATGACCATCAAATTCTGCCCGACCTGCTGGGCCTGCTCTGGTGAGATCCAAACGGCCAGCACCTGCACAACCAGACCGACAACGGCAACCCACAATTTTCTTGATTGGAGTCTCGGTGGAATGTTCACATCACGCTCCTAACGCTGCTGTGCGCCCCATAGGGGCGATTTTATCCGCTTTTGGGGTATGTGTACCCCTAAATCTTTCCAGCCCATTCTGCGTTCTCAGCGGCCAACCGTTCGCGATCCTCTGGCAGCACACCGTCACCGGCACGATTCAGCGCCCTGATGGTCCAGCCCAGCGAGCTTCCGCTTTTGATGAACTTGTTGTAATTGGTATCAGCCCTCGCCCGTTCCTGGCGTAACTCGGCTTCTAATTTGCTGACTCGTTCATCCACGTTGTCATCTCCTATGTCG
>Ga0209128_1002750_pt1 | contig 11198 bp, 8 predicted proteins | sample ETNvirnome_6_100_FD_184072 | JGI IMG/M metagenome (GOLD analysis project Ga0209128, IMG submission 184072) | Marine viral communities from the Pacific Ocean - ETNP_6_100 (SPAdes) (version 2) | ecosystem: Environmental > Aquatic > Marine > Oceanic | place: Pacific Ocean | collected 2013-06-19 | reverse complement strand
GTTTGTGGAACTTAAGCACAACTTCTTCGTCCATTAGCTCAAGCACCCGAACTTTAAAGTCTTCGTCTTTAAGCATGTCTACAAATTCTGTTTTGCGGAATTTCTTTGACTCTCTACCATCTTCCCATTTTAACACATTCCATGCACCGGTGTCAAGAAATTCTGATGTTGAAATTGCTTCAAGCCACGATTCTTCATCCATGATGCCTACTTCGTCACCCCAAAGAATTTGAAAGAAACAGCGTCGATATTGTGAACCAAACCGCGATTTTTCTAATCTCGCTTTTACTGTTGAACCAACTCTAAAGCCTTTATCGTCCTCAACGAAACTAGCCTTAGCGGTTCTACCGGTCAACCAGACACGTAAAGAATATGCATAATTTAGAGCTTTACCACCGGGTGTATTATACAATTCACTATCGGAAGCATATTTTGCGTTTCTCACGCCAATGTTTGTTTTAAGTTGGTTCAAAACTAAAAATGTCGCTTCAGCGTTAGCAATGGGTAATAAAAGCTTTTGTAAACCCTTAGCTAATACACGGGGTTTTACCGCCACCGTAGAATTCGGGTCATAATCACCCTCTAAATCAGATATAGCGGGTGTAAATGCTAATGAATCTAGAATAAATAGAACCCGGCCTTCGCTAGAGCCAATCACTGTTTCAATTGTTTCTAATACAAACTCTACAGAACGAGCTTGTACGTATAATAATTTAGATAAATCACAACCAGCCTTAGTTAAGAACTCAGGATCAATCGCAGATTCTGAGTCAAAATAAATTACAAAGATATCTTTCTTTTGAGCTTCGGCTGCAATTTGCGCAGCCATATAAGATTTACCGGTACTTTGCAATCCAGCTAGTTCTGAAATTCTGCCAATTGGAATTCCAGCAATTTGTCCTCGACAAATAATCGAGTCTAACCACCGTGAACCAGTTGGAATCCAATCCACAACTTCTGTTGGATTTTCTTGTGTTAAATCGTGAGCCACCTTTACACCGGCTACAGTATTAACTAAGTCTTTCATTGCAGCTAAATCTAATTTGCCTAATTTATTCTTTTTCTTTGCCACTTATTAATATCTCCAAATTTTCTCTATCTATATAAAAATATTTCCTATGAGAAGGACTGTATACAATATGAACAATTCTCTCTGGAAATCCTATTTTGTGAAGTGTTGTTTTATCTATTACAATACCGGCAAAAGTTTTGAGGTTGTAATAATCATGGGCCATATTGATGGTTATGCCCTCGCCGATCACCACGCACGGGTTGGGCAATAGCTGTTCTCCAGACTTATCCGGATCAAAATTTATACCACGCAGTAAAACAAAATATTATTCTACCGGCTCACTTATTAGATCTAAAAAGCTTTGTTTGCTATCAGAATGTCTAGGTAGCATTTTACGTACTGGAATAACTTTGACTAATTTGCCAATCATAATGAAAAGCCCGCGTAACCATAAAGACTATGCGGGCCTCAATGGCTTACTCGGCTAGTTGGTCTAGCTTCGCAGTAAGAACATCTTCTGCACTCTTACCATATTGCGTAGTCTCCGAAGAGTTGTTTTCTGCTGCAGCATCGCCCTCTAGAAATGATTCTAGAATAACGCGTACTTCGTTAGAAGTCTTCTTCTGGTGGATAGCATTGAGGTCTGGATATGCCTCCAAAACTGCCTTAGCCTGTTTCATGTCCGACAACATGTTTGAAGTACGACGACGAGGCGTAATAACCGTTGACGGGAAACGCATGCCCGGGGCCTTTCCATACTTAATAGTAAGGTCGGTACCAGACTCGGCGTCGGTCAAATCCCCATAATCTTTGTTAAGGAAAAGCTCAATCATACGTTCGTATGCTGTCTTTCCGAAACTCCAAATCTTGGGACCGGCGTTCTCTTCACCGCGAACTAGTACTGCGGTGTATAAACGCTCACGCGGGAAAAGCTGTTTTGCTAGCTTCGTGCTATCTTCGTCACCCTCATTATAAAGCGAATTCGCGAAGTTGCACACAGGGCAATCCTCGCCAAAATTACGCTTTGGACATAGGAAACCCGGGGTATTACCTACATTATAATGAAGGAAGAAATCAACAAACGGATCTTCGCCGGGAGGCGGAAGAATACGAATGTCTGTTTCGCCATCCTTGGGCTTCCAATAATTGGAACCCCCACCCTTTGAGTTTAGCGCTTGATAACGAGCGCGGATTCTGTCCATATTAACTGCCATTTTTTTTCTCCTTAAAGTTAAAGTCTAGGCAACAAATCTCTCACCTAGCTATATCCAGTATATCACTTGGTCAGGACTTTTTTAAGCCCCGTATTATTCTTTTGTATTGCCGTAGCATATGCTAAACAATAAGCTACTACTTCATCATATTGAGTCGAATATACCCGATAGCTAACATTATTATAAGCTGCGGCTTGTTTCTTAATTTGACTCATTAGTAAAGTATCTGTTTCAATTTTCGATTCGGGTATACCATAGTATACCACATGCTGCCGCGTACTGTCAAGCTTAAAAAATAAATGAATATTATTATTTTCTAGCTGGGAAACTCCAAACGTTCCAATGTTTGCTGTCTCAGGTTTATCTAAGTTTAATTGTAATAAAGGCTCAGTATGTGAGAAAACATTAACCATATGAATCGTATTAACAATCATATCATTCATTGTGTTTCGGTATTTTTTCAACGACACATTACCTATTATACCAGAAAGTACAGCATTGTCAACTAAAAAAAGAGTTTTGAATACAGAAGATCGCGCGTATTCTTGAAACACATTAAACACCATGTTTTCTTGTAGCTTTTTAGTTCCTAAAAGTTCATGTAATTCGGGTTTAATATATAATACATTAATGTTCTTTTTAGCCGTATGCAACTGTTGCAAAATCTTGAGTGCTGCGCCCGAAATAGTTCCCGCGCTGGTAATAAAAAGAATATCTTGAGTAGTTTTCTTTGCCAAGCCGATTAATTTTGGGGTCTTTTCTTCATAAAGTTCAACAGCTTTTCTTCGTGTAATCTTATAATCAGGCGAACCTTCTGAATCTATTGTGATACACGTATATTGCGGGAATTCTTTAAATTTCTCTGCAATCGCGCAACCTGCTTGACCTAAACCTATAACTGTATCAATCATATTGTTATTTTTTCCATTTGGCCATAATCTTTTCCCATACTTACCGTTGTTTTTATATTACCTAACCTTGTCATTTCGAACATTTCTTTCAGCGCTAATAAATGTTCACGGTCTTCTTTGGCTAAATCAATAATAACAGAATCGTGCATAAGCATTGTAATAAAAGATTTTTTGTCTTTTAAAAACTCTCGTAAATCATTGGCTTGTTCTAAAACAATATCTGCTGCTGTTGATTGTACAATATAATTTAACGCGTGATGTTGATCTACATCTTGTACCTCACGTTCAAATATTGTATGTACGGTAGTACCATCCCAATAATGTTTGGTTAACATGCTGCGATCAAAAATATTATCGAGTATGCGATTAGATTTTTCTGGTGAATAAAACCATGGCAGTACTGCAGCCTTAGCTTCTTCTCGCGTATCCAGTTTTAATTCATCAGCCAACCATTTATACATATCGCCTTCGGGTCTAGTTTTACCAAGCAAGGCTAAAAAAATCCGAAGTTCGGCCGCATTATAATCTAATTCCATAAATACATCATTTGTAGGTTCTAATATAGAGCGTGCTCGTTTATCAAAAGTAAGCGCCGGGAATGACCCAGAATTAGTGCTTAATCTTCCGGTTTTAACAGACCATGGATTATAATCAATATAATTATTAGTGCCTTTGACCTTCTTCATAAATTGACGTGTTTGAGATTCAAACTTAAATTTGTTCATTTTTGTGGCCGACAAATTTAAAGGCCTATATCTAATATCAGATATGAGTTTTTGTACTTTTACTAAGAAATCATAGTTTTTTGGCCGTTCATATTTCGAAAATACATACGTGCAAATTTGTTCTTTGATTTCACAGTACTCAATCAGAAATGAGGTTGGTACCAACATATAGAAGCAATGCTCACGAAGGTCCAGTTGCGCTTCTAAGCTAGCCCGGGCGAATGCGCGAAGCTTGGTATGGACTTTTTCCCATTTTTGTTGTAGAGCCTTTGGGCAGATTTCTTTTAATTTCTTTCCGCCAACATAAAGCTGGGCATATTCAATGTCTGTTCTGTCTTCAAGGAACTGTGCGTAATCCCATGTGTGAGTGAATAGATGGCACTTTTTGGGGAACTTGTCGAAAAACAACGACCCATTAACGCAAAGCCCAACGCATCCATTTTTGTTATCTAATGTTTGAAAATACACTATAGTTTGTTGATGTACTGTAAGCTTTGGTTGATTCCATACTTCCTATTTAACATCATAGCAGTCCTTAACTCTTTTGTCAAGTCTTTTCTTTTTCTTCCTTTTTCTGCTATTTTGAAATAAAGAAAGAGTTCCAGCCAGTGCTCGTCTGGATAGGCTGGAATTGTTGTTGTTCTTTCTTTTTTATTGACCAGTGCTTCTAGGTCGGTGGCTGAGTTTCCGCCAGTTTTCGTTGATATGACAAATGGATACATTTCAACAAAAAGCTTGTAGAATTCATTCATCATTGTTTTGGTGTTATTTAATTCACGATTGGAGACAACTGTGTAATATGTTTCAAAGAATTCATCTAAATTCTCAACTCCAGCATATTCCAGCATTGTCGGGTGAGTCACGTTCGCTACCAATTTCCATGGGTTATTACGATCAACCAAAAAACCGAACAGTGCCGCTACATGCTGAAAGTCTACGAAGGTTAGGTCTTCAAGATACAGTTTGAACTTGAGAAAATCTAAAGTTGGATCACCATCATAAACATCAATGGCCAAGCCGGTTGACATTATGTTATAATCTGCTGTCAATACATAGTCTGTCTCTGTCAACGCAGAATCAAGTTGATCGTGAGTAACATATTTTTTGAAAAGGGCTTCAAATTGATCGTAAGTTGTAATTGTTCGTAGGTTGCTGCCGTCTAGATATCTGATTAAAAATGTCTTAAAGTGTGACCATTGCCGCCCAGCATATTCTTCTTCGTGTGGTTGATAACTCTTTGTTGCGGTTAACTTAAATCGATTATTTATTGGTAGTTTTGACTGTTTTTGTTTTCTAAGCACAAATTCTTGTAAATCAGAAAAAGCTTTAGCAACAAAGTCAAACATTAATATTTCAGAATCACCAACAAACCCAATCAACTCATCTTTTGGTATTGTCGCTCGGCCTTCGGCATCGACTCGGGCATACATAAAATGTACCGGCTGCCAAAAATCTATTGGTTGCGGCACTCCATCAATTATAGGGAAACCATCTAATGCATATGTGTACCTTTCTGGGAAAGTGTCAACCAAATTGGTTGCGTTATTAGCTTCTGGTATGTTGTCAAATATACTCATTTTTTCTTTTTAGCACTTTGCTTTTCATATGCAGTATGTCGTTCGCGGCGGCGGTCAGCCTCAAGCGCGGCGATTTCGTTTTCGATCCAGGCGTCGAGCTGGGCGGGGCTCATCGAGGCCCGCATCGAGTCGAAGATGCCGTCGCCCTCCCCAATCTCTGCGGCCTTAGTAGCTTCGTACGGTCGCGCTTCAAGCGGAGTCAATAGCTTGGCTTGTTCCTTGGCATTGCAGCCATCGTATTCTCTGATTGCCTTAATCTCTGTTTCAAACGTTGGTTCACCACCAGAAAACAAAGTATGATCAACCGAATGAATTACATAAAATCCACCAATACCTAAAACACGAGAAAGGAAGTGCGGCTTATTAATACCAGTCACCTCGCCTCTTGGATCTATTTTAACATACATACCCGGTCTGAACAAGGCGTTGCCATACATTTTAATTGTGGCATCATACTTTTCTTGCATGAAGCCTGCTTGATCGTCGCCCTCTTCCAGAATACGAGCCTCGCGTAACCCGGATGCCGTGTCCCTTGCAAATGACATATCTTTTACAATCGAGTTTGATTCGCCAAACCTTAAAGTGTAAATACCATTATCCGCATTCTTTTGTTCGACAAGCTTGTCGGTACTATCATCTAAAAAGTGTGGGAAAGGATTCGCAACTCGCAAAATATAATAAGACCAAATGTTGCTAGTATTATTGAGATTAATTAAATCTAGCTCATTCGATTTTTCTACACCGGACGGCAAAGAGTTGATGTCAAAATACCCGGGCTTTATCTTCGAAGTGCCATCCGAGTTTCCTGTTGCATTAAAATACAATACATCTAATTTCACTCTAGCCAACGATAGTCCGCCCAACAAATTTCTATGAGCCTTATTCAAAAGGTTGTGTAAAAATGTATCAAACAAGTCCTCGATAAATTGTTGTAAGGTATACGCCGTACGTTTTCCGGTTGCAACAAGGTGTTTAATCCAAAAGGCTTGCAAGGATTGGATCGATACTGGAATGTCTGCTAAACTCAAAATAAGTTGATCCAAATTTAATGTGCCATCACCAGATTTTCCCTTCAGGTGAAGAATACCAGACATAGGCCCCAAAAGAATTCTAACTTTTTGTTCCTTAAGATACTCGCCGTTTCTTTCAGTTAACATTACGGCTGTATCAATAATATCTCCCACTGTTGTAAAATATACACTGTACTCATTACTGCCAGCCAGTACTTTTGTGCCACCGGTTGCCGTGACGGTTAAAATATCAGTCCTTCCTTGATTATTTTGTTCCGTTAACGCTTTTAGCCTCTCGTTGCTGACCAAAGCGCCTCTATTGGGAGAAATTCGATTATAACCATCGATGCCGGATACAACGCCTGCCGATTTAAAGGTTACACCTTGTGTCGGAATGTGAAAGTTTGTTTCAACGTTACCTATCGATACGTCACCCTTATAAATACCACCAGCTTCATATCCAAAAATCGCTTCATATACACGCTTGTCACCATACAATTGTCTAAAAAAGCTATCATAAAATTTACCAGCCATAAATCGACGGAAGGTGTCTACAGCGCCGCTGGCTTTTGTATGTTCTTCTTTGGCTGCTGAGGCTTGTTTGTCTTCTTTTGTTTTTTCTGGGGTCTTAGCAGGATCTGGATCTGGCGACGGGTTCGCCTTTTTTACTTCTGCAGCATGCTCGGCTGTGGTCTTTGCGTGCCGGCCCGCAGCTCTTTCTTGAGCCAACAAACCTAAATATTGATTGGGGTTTTCTAAGTTGAATACACTAAACATATTGGCTTGTACTGAAGATAAAATCGATTCAAGTGGTGTAACATATTCTAGATTAACAGTTAATTTGCCATCGGATTTATTAACGTTGATCTCATATCCTTTGAGTTGCAAGAGCATGGTATATTTATTATGAATTACGGCGCTTTGAGTTTTATTAATCTCTTTTTCTGAAATTCCGGCGTTCCTTGCACCTATATGATCAAAGGCATAACCAACCTGTGCCATGATTGTATAGAAAAGTGGATTTTTAACTTGATGGTCTGAAGCTGTTCCTTCTTTTATTCCTTTTTCTCTTTTGGCGCAAACCTGATCCCAATTAATCGGCGCTTCGTTAATGTTGACAACATCGCCTCTTTCGATTAGTTGTGCGCCAGCAGTTTCTTTTGTACTAAATTTAGATACTTGTCGTATTAAATCTGCATACGTAAACACGAACTTGTCGCCGTTATGGGTTACTTCAAAATTCGAAACAAACGCGTCAACAGATGGGAAAACCAACGTCATGGAACTTTCTAAAATGCTGTCTGCCGTAGCTTCATCTTTACCAAGCATTTTAATATTGAAGTCTTCCAAGCCAACCTTTGTATGAACACCACTTTGCGATAATATATCTTCGAAATTGCTCGCGGTAGGGCCTTTTCCGACAACGGTTTTGCTATTGTTTTTAATTAATACATCACCCAACGGTATTTCAACCACAAATCTATCACCAGAAATCTTGTGATAGACTTTATAAAGCTGTACATTAGGACGGATAAACATTCGGACTTGCTGGTTTTCTGGAAATTCATCTGTCCAAAATGACGCTCCCCTCATTCTGAACATTTTGCTTAAGGCTTTTGCTGGATCATCATATGTCAGCGCAGTAATATGTCTAAAATTGAATCTTTCTTGATTTGCTTTCTTAGGGTCGGCAACTATATCTGCGGTTTTGGTGACAGTTTGATTGGGATCTGTCCCTAACGTAGATTTTCTGGTGCCGCTGATACCTTTTGCGTCTTTTTGTGGTTGAAATTTGTCTCCACCTGACGACGTAGTTTGTGCTCCACCATAGTAACGTTTAGATTTCAACAGTTTCGGGTATATTTCATCGATAAATTGAATTAAATAGCTTTGCGCGTCGGCGTTAAGTTCGAAAATTCTTTTAACTTTGCGGGCCGCAACTGCGCGCGTGGCGGCGTGGAGCTTTTCTTGCGCCTGGCGCGCCGCGCTGTTCTCGTCCAACTTTGCGCCGCTGGAGGTTCGCTTGTTCAGTACGACTTGTGGGGAGAAGCTCACCGGCGAGATGACCATTCGTGTCGGCGCGGACCTGCCGGACGATCTGTGCGCATTCGGCGGGCCGTCGACTTCGCAGCCGGTTTCAATCCGAGCGGATTCATAGATTAAACCTCATATATCTGCAGCACTCTTTCTAGTGGGTGTGGTACTTTGATTATATCACCAAAGGCTACATGAAATTCAGTAGGAGTTTGATTAAACCATGCAATAATCCACCAATATTCTGGGTTGGCATAATGTTTATCTGCTAGTTTATAAAATTTGTCACCCAATTTCCATATGTGAGCTCGGATGTTTAAATCTCTTGTTTGAGCGGCAGTCACAAAGTTCATCTGTGGAGTTGGATACTGATTAATAAACTTTAATCGTTTTTCTTCCAGAACAGTACTATACTGTTCAGTCGAATTAAATACTACTGTTTTTGATTCATATCTTGATGGCATTATTATCTATCCTTAAATAAGAGGCGTGCCAGCTCGGCGTAATCGATTGATGTTGCTGGTTTTGATTCCCGAGGCATGGCCCGCAGCCCGCCGGTCGTTTTCTTCGCTTTAAAAAATTCATCTATGTCTAAACTCTTATTGATGAAGGCTTGGGTTTTCAATACGTCAGCAGCATTAGAAAGATTTCGTACAACCGTATCAGCTAACTCAGAACCTTTTCTAACCAATTGTTCAACGGTTGCGCCGGGTTCGGCAGCAAAATAAGGATACCCAGGATTTCGCCAATATCCTTTAGAGTCTTCTTCGTCTGGCGAAGAAGGCTTCTTCGTCGACGAAGAAGCTTCTTCGTCTTGAAAAAAAGATGTCGCTGGGGCGTTAAGTGCGGCAACATTAAATGTAAGAGACAATTCGATCAACTTGGGGTAAATCATAGCATCTACGGCGGCGGTGGTGCTTGACTCAATAAAATGACCTACTTCCATGTTCGGTTTAAATGTAAAATCTTCTACATAAACTGGTAAAAATCCGTCGTCGGTACCTCCGCCGCCAAGGGCTTTACCAATTAAGCCTTTTGAGTAATTAATCCAGTTTGCAAACTTTACACCCATAAAGGTTGAAGTCCAGATTCGTCCGTTTCGAATGGTGGGATACATAAACTTGGCTAAATAGTGCATATTCTTTAGATTTTCTCTTGCTTCTGCTACGTCAAAGGCTGGTATGTCTAGGGCGACGGTGATTGATCTGGTTACACTTTTTTGGGCTATAGTTGTCGGGCCTACACTATAAGCGTTGGTGTCGGCTGACCACCCGCTTTTATGAGAATCAGAAAAATCTTTCAGGAATGCCTTGAAAATAAGAGTCTTACCTGAAGGGTAGTGTTTGATTATAAAAGGATAGGCCTTTTTTAACTCTTCTGTTACATCATTCTTGTTTGCCATTTATGTTCTCCTCGGACTAATCTTCTTGTTTACAATATCTACGACGCGCTTTTCAAACGTTTTACCACCGCCGAGATTAACTACTAACTTATCAGTAATTAATACGCCCTCTTGCTTTTTCTCTTTTTTTCTTGCATCGATTAATGAAAGAGCGACATTTGAACTAACGCTGGCGATTTTTTCCATATCCTTCGCCAATGCTCCGGTGTCGACCTGAGCGCTGGCTGCAATGGCTGTATGTTCTAAAACAGAAGCTAATGCTACAGCTTTTTCTGTTGGAACCTCTTGTAATGCTTCGGTTATATCTTCAATAGCTCCGACTGCTCCAAAATTTAAGAAGAAGCCTGCGCCAGCTATAGCTCCGAGGGCTTGAGCAATCATAAATAATTCATATGAAATACCAGACGTTGCCAAACTGACCACCGAATCCAGTCCGGTTATGTTAATTTGTAAACCATCCAATTTGGCAAACAATTTGGTTAATGCGTCAATTTCATCTTCGTCTACTTCTTCCAAGGCTCCCGCCATATAAGCTAAGCCAGCCACCAAAGAAGCGTGTTCTGACCCAATTTTTGACAAACCATCCATCATTCTAGCTAAAGATGATAGCGCGTCTTCATCTGTAATTGCTAAAGCTGCAGCGATAAGACCCAGGCCAATGGCAATCCCGACTAGGGCTGCGGCTGATAACAACAATCCCAGACCTGAAGATGCTGTGGTTAGAATGAAAGCGGTCAAAGCTGCTAAAGGTGCAAGTGCTTCGACGCCAGCTTCAGCAAGCAATACCATTCCCTGACCCATGGCCCAAATACCCAATCCAGCAAGAGCAAAAGCTGCACCTAACGCAAGAATTATTCCAGCTATAGGCAGTAGCGCCGGCGCAGCTGTCGCTGCCGCACTGCTTGCCGTTGCGAGGAAGGCCAATAATCTGAAAATTGCAACGCCAAAAATAGCCAAACCGAAAACAATCGCCCCAAAGTCAGTTGCTTCTAAAGTTTTCATAACACTAGCGAAATAAGCCAAACCGGCTGCCGCAGCGCCGATACCTATACCGACTGCAAATATATTTTTAGCCCAGACAGACATGGCTGCGCCGCTCGCTGCCACCACCGGGGTCTCCGCCGCGCGTCTGGCGGCGAACGCCGTCATCGCGCTACTGACAAAGGGTATTTTCATTGCTAGAGTACCAAGGGCAGCGCCCAAGCTGGTTACCATGGTATATGGAAGTTTAAGAACACCGCCTAAAGTGCTAAAGCTGAGCCGAAGCGCGCCGAGGAAACCCAATGGAAAGCCGACTACCGCTGCTCTGAGGA
>Ga0209128_1002747_pt1 | contig 11205 bp, 15 predicted proteins | sample ETNvirnome_6_100_FD_184072 | JGI IMG/M metagenome (GOLD analysis project Ga0209128, IMG submission 184072) | Marine viral communities from the Pacific Ocean - ETNP_6_100 (SPAdes) (version 2) | ecosystem: Environmental > Aquatic > Marine > Oceanic | place: Pacific Ocean | collected 2013-06-19 | reverse complement strand
ATGCGCGTTGCCGGCGGATCTGAAGATAGAGTAGAAGGTAGCTGGAAAAAGTTTTTGGATCAGGGCGGCTGGGATGGCGCCGGCGGAAAGCGCCCACAAAATGATACTCGCAAAAAAGATAAAGGACCACAATCATGAGAATTACAAAAGTACAATTAAAAAGAATTATTAAAGAAGAATTAAAAAGAGCTTTAAACCTGAACGAAAATAAACTACTAGATGGCCAGGAATTGCCGCAAGTTAGGCTTGTAGCGGCAGACAATACTCTTAAAGTTCCCCGAGGCTCTACTATCGTTGTCACTGCCGGCTTCGGCTTCCAGGCCCGAGATAAATTTCAAATTCACATTGTTAAGCGCGGGCCCAAGTTCGATAACATAAACCAGATGATCTCCACTGGCATCACTGGCGAACAATATTATATGACCGAAGATGAGATTCTTAAGATTAGCCAGCCAGATTCTTTAGACAAATACCTGGCTTAGAAGATGTATGGCTTTTCAACTAGACAAAAAACAAAGAGTAAAGGAAATATTAAAATGCGGTAAGGATCCCGCTTATTTTCTGCAGACGTATGCCCGCATATCTCATCCGATGCGCGGGCTTGTCCTTTTTAATACATATGATTACCAAGATGAGCTTTTAAAAGACTTCAATGATTATCGCTTCAATGTTGTCCTCAAGGCGAGACAGCTAGGAATCTCAACGATTACTGCCGGTTATATTGTTTGGCTGATGCTTTTTCATCGCGATAAGTCAATTCTTATTATGGCAACCAAATTCGCAACGGCCGGCAACTTGGTTAACAAAGTCAAGAAGATTATGAAGAATCTTCCGGATTGGATTCGCATAGCCAGTATCGATATTGACAATCGCACGTCTTTTGAACTTTCTAATGGTTCTTCCATTAAAGCGGCTTCTACTGCCGGCGATGCCGGTCGTTCAGAAGCTTTGTCTCTTTTGGTATTAGATGAGGCCGCACACATTGAAGGTTTAGAAGAACTGTGGACTGGTTTGTATCCGACTCTTTCAACTGGTGGTCGGTGTATTGCCATTTCTACTCCCAAAGGTGTAGGAAATTGGTTTCATAAAGCTTGCACCGGCGCCACTGGTAGCACAAATAATTTTCACCTAACCACTCTCTTATGGGATGTCCACCCAGAAAGGGATAAAAAGTGGTACGAGAAAGAAACTAGAAATATGTCCAAGCGGCAGATTGCGCAGGAATTAGAATGCAACTTCAATACATCCGGCGAGACTGTCATTGATTCAGAAGATCTGACGTGGCTCTTGTCACAGATAAAAGAGCCGAAGCGGCGCACCGGCTTTGATCGTAATTTCTGGCTCTGGGAGGAATATGATCCAGCGTGCAATTATTTATTGAGCGCAGATGTGGCCCGGGGCGACGGGGAAGATTATTCTGCTTTTCACGTGATAAAACTAGAGACTTTAGAGTGCATAGGGGAATACCGGGGCAAGCTGACACCGGATATGTTTTCGGTATTACTTAACCAAGTCGGCCGCGAATTCGGCAATTGCATGATGGTAGTCGAAAACAATAATATCGGCTATACTGTTTTAGATAAATTGACGGAGTGCGAGTACCCCAATCTATACCACTCCATTAAGTCAACTCATGAATACATTGAGCAGCATCAGGCAGAATACAGAACGTCAGCGGTGGCAGGTTTCTCAACTAGTATGAAAACTAGACCACTTGTCATTGCGAAATTAGAGGAGTTTATCAGGAATAAACTAATTAAGGTGTATTCTTTTCGCGCTGTAGAGGAAATGAAGACTTTTATTTGGAAAAATGGCAGACCACAAGCAATGAAGGGGTATCATGACGATTTGATTATGTCCTTAGCCATCGCATGCTGGGTAAGGGATACTGCTATTCAGAGTAATTTTAGGGAATTGAATTACCAAAAAGCCTTCGCCAACGCGATTTACACGGTCAAAACAACGATTAACACCCAATTGAAAGGCCAGCATGGCTATAGAAGGAACAATGCCGCCGACTTGATGTCCGAGGCAGAAGATCATTGGGGACAATACAAATGGATCATAAAGTGAGTTTATAATGGCATTAGGCAGAGCGGGCAAGAACCCCAACAATTCAGAGTCGCAACTCTTCAAAGCCCTGACTAGGCTATTTTCTGGCCCGATTATTAGCTATCGGTCACAGTCTGGTCGTCGCATCAGAAGGCAGCATCTAGATAAGTTTAGTTCCAGATTCAAGTCGGCCTCTGGACAACAGTTCAAGAAGACATTATATAACCCCCTGGATGTAATATCCACAGATGCAATTGCGAATCAACGTCGCGGCGAGCGTTACATTGATTTTGATCAAATGGAATACACTCCAGAGATAGCTTCGACGTTGGATATTTATTCAGATGAAATGACTACATATTCAGAACTGCGTCCGATGTTAAGAATCAAATGCTCAAACGAGGAGATAAAAGCAGTTCTTACAATTTTATTTGATCAGATCCTAAACTTGCAATACAATTTGTTTGGTTGGAGTCGCACGATGTGTAAATATGGCGACTTCTTTTTGTTTCTAGATATCGATGACAAATATGGGATTAAGTCTGTTATCGCATTACCGCCGCAGGATATTGAAAGATTGGAGGGCAAGGACTCTACAAATCCAAATTATGTGCAGTATCAGTGGAATTCGGCCGGCATGACATTCGAAAACTGGCAAATTTGCCATTTTCGTATTTTGGGCAACGATAAGAATGTCCCCTATGGTTCGTCAATTCTAGAGCCAGCCCGCCGCATTTGGCGTCAATTAACATTAATGGAAGACGCGATGATGGCTTATCGTGTTGTTCGCTCATCCGAGCGACGAGTATTTAAGATTGATGTTGGCGCCATTCCGCCCCAAGATGTCGAACAATACATGGAAAAAATAGTAACACAGCTTAAGCGCCACTCTGTTGTTGATGCATCGACCGGCCGCATAGATCTTCGCTATAACCCGATGGCCATTGAAGAAGATTATTTCATTCCGGTGCGCGCCGGATCCGTGACCGACATCACAAATCTTGCCGGGGGGACAAATACCACACAGATAGACGATGTTAAGTATCTTCGTGATAAATTGTTTAGCGCTCTTAAAGTTCCCCAATCATACCTTACAATGGGCGACGGCGCCACTGAAGACAAAACGACTTTGGCACAAAAAGATATTCGGTTCGCCAGAACGATACAAAGACTCCAGAGAGTTATTGTTGCAGAACTAACAAAGATCGGAATCATTCATCTTTATACATTGGGATTCCGAGGTGATGACCTCCTTGGATTTTCATTGGGGCTGAATAACCCGTCTAAGATAGCAGAACTACAGGAACTAGAACACTGGAAGCAGAAGTTTGATATTGCCGCTTCCGCTACGGAGGGTTTTTTCTCGCGCCGCTGGGTTACAGAAAATATTTTTGGGATGTCTCACGAAGAGTTCGTACGCAATCAGCGTGAAATGTACTTTGATCGGAAGCAGGATGCGTCCCTGCAGCAAGTTGCAGAAGCAGTAGCTAGCGACGGCGGCGGCTTAGGAGACATGGGAGACTTGGGAGGCGATTTGGGAGGCCCAATGGAAATGCCGGCAGCAGAAGCTGGTGGTGAGGCCGCCGAAGTTTTGGGTGGCGAAGAGCCCCTGGGCGAGCCCCCTGGTGATGAATCGGCCCTATTGGCAGTTCCGCCGGGCTCCCGAAATTCGCCGCGCCTAACGCCCGGCGCCAAAGGAAAAATCTATCATCCGAAACGCGTTGATAAGCGATCGGGTTCTGGCCCCCGCACAAGACATTTCAATAGCATGCATGGCGCGGAAAAGAGCAGCTCAACGAGAAGAAACGTCTTTCCGGGCGCCGAGATTGGCTCCTTGGCTAGAACGGTTGGCGCGAGTGTTGGGATTTACAACGAAGAGCAATCTAATTATAATTTAAGGGAAATGGACGAAGAAGATAAATTATTCACAGTTGATGCTTCTGTTCGTGTGTTGTTAGAAGATTTAGAAAAGAAAAGCGCCTCGCTATTACTGGAGCAAAAGAATGAAGATACGGCACAATAAAAAAAGGAATACGGCCTTTGTGTATGAGGCGCTGATTAGAGAAGCCACTGTGGCGATTCTCAAAGGTTCCCATCAAAGGAGGGACAAGGTTGTTTCTGTTATAAGAAAACACTTCTGCAACGGCAGCCTGCTTAAAAGAGACTTGGAGTGTTACCGCTCGTTATACGAGAATCAAGATTTGAATCGGGAGACTTCTAAGGCGATCCTTGAAGAAGCAAGAATCCAAAAGAGAATGCTCGATCCAAATGATTTATTTGCCCAACAAACGGAATTAATTCACGACATTAACAAGGAACTGTCACCGAAACTTTATAACAATTTTGTGCCAAACTATAAAACGCTGGCCACAATCGATCAAATCTTTTCTCTTAAAACCTCTCCTAAAAGTAGAATTATTCTAGAGAGCGAGATTATCAAAAATATGGTGGGAGAGGAAGAGGACTCTTCAATGCCGTCAATCGACAATATCACCTATCGAGAATTTGTTAAGAAGTTCAATAAAAGATATGATGGAGAATTGCTAGACGAACAGAAAAAGCTTCTAACGTATTACATCGCCTCTTTTTCAGATAACGCTCTAAGTCTTAAGATATTCCTCAATGAAGAGATCGCAAGGTTGAAATTAAAATTAACAGAGGCGTCAGTTCAGGCCCCAGAAATTAAGAATGACGGAGAGATGAGTAGAAAAACAAGAAACATCATCAATGAGTTAAACTCATATGCGCAGGCTGAAATTACCGAAAGCACATTAATTACTATATTAAAAACCCAATCATTAGTCGGAGAAATTTATAATGGCGATAACGATTAGAGTTGGCGACGAGGCCAACAGGAAAACTATCACTCTTGAGATGGATGTGCGCAAGAGTTTGGGTGGGGATCTGATGATTTTTGACCACGGCGACATTGATATTGTTTTATCGCCTTCAAAGGGTAAGGTTACAGCGTTTCCCAAGGAAGTTATTTCAGATTACGTATATGGCGCCCAAAATAGATTGTTTGCCTATCTCCGCAAGAGGGGCATTATAATTCCAGAATCTATTCAGGCCGGCTCCTTTTACGGCTCTTTTGAGGCGATCATGGAAACTCCAAAAAATGAAGATATGAGTTCGGCCAAGATGGCTCTGATTAATATTTCCAACTTCATCAACGAAGAGAGGCCATATTTTGAGGCAACAGACGCGGTTATCGCCGCCGCCGAAGACGAGTACGTAAACCCAGAAAAAGAAGACTCTACGGAACTTGGCGAAGTGCCGCAAGCTGTCGAGCAGGGCTCCATTCGCAAGGGCTATGTCCGAGATTCTTATTCTATGAATTCAATGTATACGATGTAGGGATTCTGGAATGTCTGAAATGAAGCTGATCATGGAGCGCTGGGATCGATTTATCTTGGAAGAAGAAACGACCGCCGGCGATTATGTGGATAAAATTAAGCGTGATTTATATATTATTTCTGCCAAGCTAGCCAGCGTGGAAACTTTTAAGTTCGTAGTAGAGGAATTTGGAGAAGATATTGTCAATGCATCATTAGATGCTATCGGCACCCTCCCAATAGTTGGTAATGTGGCGTCAGGTTTAAGGGGATTATGGACGACCGGGAAACTCCTTAATAAAGGGTTTAACGCCGTAAGGAATGCGAAAGAAATTGTTGGTCCTGCTGTAAAACTTCTTCAAATAGCCGCTGGTGAATATATCGGCCATGGCGCTAATGATGCAGAGGCTAATAAATCTTATATTGGGAAGCTTCTCAATATTGATGATCCAACAGAAGAAATCACAGACGAAGGGCATCTTAATAAATTCGCCTCTTTATTAATTCAAGATTTGTCAAAAAACAGAGACGAAGAGATATCGGATCCAGATAGATATGCTGAACAGAAACTAGCGAACTATCTAGTTAACTTAAAAGCATATAAACAAGTTGAGCCGAATTAGTGGAACTTTTAATTTTTGTCCTTTGTGCTTATGGCCTTACGCAAATTTTGGTGTATAGCGATCTGCCATTGTTGAAAAAACTAAGACCGGCAAAAGAGTCTTGTTGGGGATACGGAAAAGTATTTCATTGTCCAATGTGCATGGGTTTTCATGTTGGTTGGTTTTTAATGTTACTTTCTCCGTTCACTGAACTATTTAGTTTTGATATGACTATCGCCAATTTCTTTCTTCTCGGGTGGCTATCATCTGGAACATCTTATGTTTTTAATATGGTTTTCGGAGATAAAGGAATTCAACTTGCACAAGCCATGGAGATAGGTGACAATGAAATTCACTAAAAGACAACTTAGAAAAATTATTGCAGAAGAAATAAGTTATGTACTTTCGGAGGCGCAAATCCCAGATCCTACTGCCTTAAAGCAGCAGTCCGTTTCCACTTCGCAACAGAAGAAGGACGCTTTAGGCAGAATATCTGCCGGCGCCGAAGAAACCAGTCAAGAAAGAGGTATTGTAAATCAGTTGGAGGCTTATTTTTCTAAACTCGCGGCGCTTCCTGGTGTTGATTTGGTGCGTCACCGCGCAATTCTCCAAAGAGTGCTTAAAACTTTGGAAACCTCCATAGCGAAGAAACACAGAGGGCAGAAACAAGGAGGACAACAATGAATACCACGTGGACTAAGAAGTGGATGCTTCAGCCGGTCAGGCTTTGTAAATCTGGCTGCATACGCATGCGGCTGGCGCCCGCATGGAGAAAAGGACAAACAAAATGAAACTACTACGAGAATATTACGCACTGTGCGATGGCGGCGTTTGCAAAGATCTTTTAACCGAAGAGGAAAAAAGATTTGTGTCTAACGGCGGCATGATGCTTTCGGGTATTGTACAGAAAGCCGACACTGTTAATGGGAATGGTAGAGTTTATCCTTACGATGTCCTCAAGAAAGAAGTCCAGAATTATCAAAAGATAGTCAAAGAAAATAGAGCACTGGGCGAATTAGATCATCCCGACGATTCTGTAATTAATCTTAGAAACGCATCACACATGATTACAAAGATCTGGATGGACAACAATGATGTGATGGGCAAAATCAAAGTTCTTGATACGCCGTCTGGCAAGATACTGAGATCTTTAGTTGAATCCGGAGTAAAACTAGGCATTTCTTCCAGAGGAATGGGTTCTGTGACGGATTCTGGCGGCCAGACAACGGTAGAAGAAGACTTCCAATTGATTTGTTTTGATATGGTTTCCGAGCCTTCAACTCCTGGCGCTTTTATGATAAAAGAGGCAAAGGGAAATAAAGCGCGAGTATTCACCAAAGCAGACCGAATTAATAGATTGCTTAACGAGGTTTTGGATAATGAGTAAATGGTCAAGCTACAGCGAACATCAGCTATTAACAGAAGGCTGGCGCGAATGGTCTAAAAAGAATCCGGAAGATCCGGATTTCAAAATAGTCTATGGAATAAATTCAGAAGATAATCCCGACTCTCTAACACGTATCTTGCGAAGTCTTGACTTAGATGAAAAAGTGAAGGAGGCTATAATATCCCTCATGCTTCTAAGGGCAAAAGAAGATAATGTTGTCTTAGAACAATTGGGCGCCCCACAAAGAGGTGCTAGAGCTTTTTCTCCAGAAACTACCAGAGAATTAAGCAAGATTATAGGTGATTTGAAAGATAAAGACAAGGTCATTGGCGCCCTGCATAGGTGGGCTAAATTAAATACAGTTAAATTCACCCCTGCGGCGCTGGCCGCGAAGCCTGCCGCGAAGAAGACCAGCGCCGCGAAGAAGGCCCCGAAGACCACCGCGAAGACCACCGCGAAGACCACCGCGAAGACCGCCGCGGATCTCCCAGACAACCGGCGCCCGCCGGCGGCCTACGCGTCGTACACCGCGGCTGTATCTTCGGCGCCGAAGGCTCGGACAAAGAAAATCGATTTTAGCGCGATAGAGAAAGCGGTGAACAAGAAGTTCCCGCCCAGCGGCGCCAATGGAGATGTCACCCTGACCAACCCATCGTCTGTCTTGCGTGTAGTGAAAGTAGAGATAGACAAGCAGGAGAACTCTCTACGAGAAAACAACAAGACACAAGCGCAAGAGCAATTAAATGAAGCCATTATCACAGGCGCCCTTTTAGCTAAACTGATTTTCTTTCTTTCTCAGAAAGAAAACATCGGAAAGATGATTGACGCCTTATTAACACGCGATGAATTGCCCCCCTCTATGCGGAAAATATTAGAAGAAATAAAGAATGTGATTGAGGTTGTGGACAAAGAGCTACCGTTTGCCGTTAAGGCGGCAATTCAGTTAAGAGCAAAGGCACCGGATAGTTGGGTAGGAAATTTATTAGTTAGCGTATTGTCTCGCTATATAAAGAAGGACAAAAAGTCCCTTTTGTCTCGCTTTAGAAAGAAGGACAAAAAGTCCCTTACATCTGATAAATCAGAAAGTATAGATCGGAGAAAAAATGAAAAAGAGTGAACTAAAAAAACTAATCAAACCATTAGTTAAAGAGTGCATTCACGAAGTCCTCTTGGAAGAGGGGCTATTATCTAATGTTGTGTCTGAGGTGGCAAAAGGTATGCAAGGCTCTCTTATTGTAGAAGCGAAACCACAACAAAAACGTCCGAAAGCTCTATTTAGTGAAGAGAGAGCAGTGAAAAGAAAAACTGTCGATACTAGAGAGCAGAGAAGAAAACTGATGGAAGCAATAGGTTCTGACGCATATAACGGCGTTAATTTATTCGAAGGCACGGAAGCCTTAAGTGGCCACGAAACGACCACACCAAAAGCGGGATCTATTGATTTGGGAAATCCCACCGATTCCGGCGTTGATATTAGCTCTCTTATCCCGGGCGCTGCACGACTTTGGGGAGCGATGAAATGAGAAAGCCAACACACGTTTGCGTTGAACTTCGGCATTGCCATGGCAATACTGAGAGGATGATCAGAAGGTTTCTCAAGAAAGTCAAAAAAGAAAGAATAATAGAGGAAACTATAGAGCGCATGCGTTTTACAAAGCCGTCTGAGGCCAAGAGGCTTAAGAGACGCAAGGCAGCGCGCCGGCGCCTAAGAGAAGAGCGGAAGCGCACTAGGCGCCGAGAATCACAAGATAAGAAGAGATAAGCGCTCCCGCGCACTAATTAGATATAAATTTGGAGATTTAAATGGCAATTTCATGGCAAACAGACGTAGGAGTTAACCACGTTGGGGCATATCAGGTCAGCGGCAAGCCTTATGTAAAGAAAATAGCCACAGATGTAACCACGCAAGTCTTGTTTCCGAATGTTTCTCGTTGGTTATATGTTAGAAACGAGGGCAGCAATCCTTGCAGAATCGCCTTCTCGGAATTGGGCATAACAAATTCCGAGAAGAATTATTTAGAAATCAGAGGAAACACCGCCACGCCGGCTTTTGAATTGAAGGCATCAGAAGTGTGGGTATCTGGTTCTAACTCGGTTTATATCGTCGCCGGATTGACAAATATAAGGCCCGTCAGAATTTCTGGCTCAGTCGGCCCAAGTTGGTCTGGATCCGCAGGGGTAGGTTAAATGGCACAGTTCGGCTGGGCATATATTGCATGTACGGCAAGCGCCGGCGCATCTACTAGTTATGATGCTTTTAGTGTTGATTTTATTGTTTCGGCTAGCTACGATGTGATTGGTATTGATTGTACGGGGTCAATTATAACTGCTTCGTTGCCGCTAGCCTCTGGTTTAGACGCCGGCAAGCGTTTTGTCTTTAAGGACATAAGCGGCAGCGCCGGCACATATGCAATAGCAATTGAGCCGACTGGCTCTGATGTTGTTGATGGTTCGACTGGTGGAGTTACTATTAGCGTTGATTACGGAGCAGTTACCATAGCGGCCGATAATGTCGGCGCATACTATATAATAGGGATAAGAGATTAATATGCCTATAGATTTAACAGACGGCAAATGGGTTATAACAGCACCGGCGGCAGACACCACCAGTCCAGCAAAACCGATGATTACGGCCGGCGCTCGATTGGTGGCCCACCGGGGCTCATATACAACAGGATCTTTTTTAGCGATCTCCGGATCAAAGGCGGGATAAAATGGCTTATACGGGACCAACCTTAACGTGGACGATGTCATCGCTTTCGGTACCTGCGACTCCCGCAGACGCCCAAACGGTGCTTACTGCTATTTCAGCTAGTGTCACTGCGACATCGACTTGGGAAGTGAGAAGCGAGGCGACAGGGTGGATACAATTAGGGACTGTTGCGGGGTCTGCCACTCCCAACCAACGAGTGATGATAATTCGTGGCGCGACAAGTAATACATGTATGTCTCCCGATACGACTGATGCAGATACGCTCTTTATTGGAATTGCTCCCGATGGAGGTACACTTATTGCTGATCCGCTGGGTGGCGCTACCACTACCGCGAATATGTATGGATCGGATCGCTTTTCGGGCTGTTGGAAAATGTCAGAGGACATTGCTGAGGATTCAGGCCACTACATCGATCAAGTTTTTACAATCTCTAGCGCGGAGTCCATTGGTATTTTTTTGCGCAATAGCGCCGCCGACGACTGGTGGGGGGCGGTAGCCGGCGCCATAATCCAGCCGCCAGATGATCTCGACGGTGAGGGCACTCCCGGCAGGATCTACGGAATGTTCACATCCGGCGATGCGAACATAGCAACTACTTTTTGGACCTCCGCTACAACTTTTACCGGTCACTCCACCTACGCCAACCAGAACCACCATGGTGTATTTAGACCGCTATCGACAGGCTCTTTCGCGGCCATCAGCCGGCAGGACACAGGCGCCGGCGAGGTGCAACCGAAACAGAAAACTGCCGGCGGCACAGAAGTAAGCACGCCAGTTCTAATTTTCGAAAACTCCGGTAATGGCTATTATTTGCTGGGATTTTTGCGGCAAATGCAAAAACTTCAAGATCACGCATGCCGAGATATCATCCAGAACGGAAGTAGTGTTGATCAAGTATATTGTGTTTCCGCTGGTACCAACGCCGACTCCGATGCTCTCGGCTTCACTCAAAGCTAATGGATCACAGAAGCTTTGCCATGTTAAGACAATTATAACATTTTATTCAATAATGAAAGATAATATTCACAGACAAAAAGGGTTTTTTAAAGTGCTGGTCCCTATTTATTGTGTAAAATTGGGAGAAATTTAATGCCTTCTTTGCTAGAACAAGCCAT
>Ga0209128_1002746_pt1 | contig 11209 bp, 12 predicted proteins | sample ETNvirnome_6_100_FD_184072 | JGI IMG/M metagenome (GOLD analysis project Ga0209128, IMG submission 184072) | Marine viral communities from the Pacific Ocean - ETNP_6_100 (SPAdes) (version 2) | ecosystem: Environmental > Aquatic > Marine > Oceanic | place: Pacific Ocean | collected 2013-06-19 | reverse complement strand
CTAACAAAGACCCTAACGTCGTAAGCCCTTGTCCTGCCTAGACTTAGACGTAAGCCCCTGCCCTGCCTAGACTTACGTCCGCCGATCGTAAGCCATTGTCTTGCCTAGACTTAGACGTAAACTCCTGCCCTGCCCAGACTTACGTCCGCCGATCGTACGGCCTCTCTATCTAGCACAATTCGTCCCAATTCGCATATTTCTACCCGAAGGGGTATTGTCACAGGCGATCTTGGTCGATACTGTAACTACCCGCCGTAGCAATTCCGCCGCGGCCAAACTGGAGTGCAAACAATGATCAATGCCTATCGGATCAACCTAGCAAGTACGCACAAGGACTCTCTGTCAATTGCGCGCGACCTCATCAACGCACAAGTGCAAGCAGACTCAGATGGTGCCGACATTATCATGTCCATGCCGGGAGCAGTTCTCGAAATTGCCACAGCCGCGCGGATGAATTCCGCCGACCTACAGGGTGGCCTCGCTCACCTGTATCGGGCCGCGTCACTGGCTGGCGTGGGGAAGACCGCCGCGATTACCGCATACCATCGGTTCCTTCTGTCACACCATACGGCTCGAAATACAGCAGTAGCAGCGGCAGAGGCTGCCGATGATCGCGCCGCCTATGACGCCGCCGCCGATCATGCTTTGATCGATTGATCACTACCACCACCACCACCAACAAGGAATACATACCATGAACAACACCACCACCACCACCACCGACTACACCACCAGCAGCACAGGCCCCCGCGCTGGCCAGAGGCGCGCCCATTCCTCCACTGGCGCGAGGTTCACGTTCGCGGCGCGCGTTGAATTCCTGCGAGCGGACGCCCGCGCCGCCTCCGCTGGCGATCGCGCCGCAATGGCAAGACTTGAAGAATCCGCCTCCGCTCTGGCGTTCGATATTCACAACGGCCCTGCAAGTTTCGCTCCCGGTGGCGCGCCTCCCCAGCCTGTTAGCCGCGCCATGGCCGAAGTCCGCGAGCGGATCGCGCCCAACAGACCCGCCATTATCGCGCCAAACTTTGATCCGCTCATGGCGTACGCCCAACTGGCTACTGTTGCAAAGCGCACTCAACACAACTCATCCATGTCCGATACAGTGGGATTCGGACATGGACTTAAACTCTACGATACCGTCATCGTTGGGTTACAATCATTCCAGTCTACACTGATCACCCTTAGCCATGGCGGTCATCCCACTGCCACCACGGCGCGCCGCATCAACCAAGCACTGTCTGAACTGAGGATTCCCGCTTCAATTACTCGCTCTTCCCGCTATGTACTTCCCAGTTGCGCGGATCCACTTGATGACGTCCTTACACTCGAGGCACATGGTGCCACCAAGTACACTCCTGCGATCGCCGAGATAGGCTGCGAGCCTATATCGATATTGGTGCTGCGAGACTGATCACCACCACAACCTGCTGTCTTGATTGGGGCCGCCCAGCATTACACATGCTGGGCGGCCTTGTTGCGCGCCCACAGCACAGCAGCAGCAGCAGCAGCAGCAGCACAGCAGCAGCAGCAGCAGCAGCAGCAGTATGCGGCACCATGCCAGCGGCACCACCGGCCGCCACCATGGCCGCCACCACACCCCGCGATCCGCTGTACACAAGAACAGATCGAACCCCTACCCCTACATGTAGTGCCACTACATGTAGTGCCCCAACATGTAGTGCCCCAACATGTAGTGCCACCACATATGGTATACCATTGCCACTACCCACTACATCTTGTGCCTGCACGTAAACCATTGACAGTCAATGACTTACAACTGCCAATTGTAAACCGTTGTCTGACAGGGACTTACAATCAGTGTCCGTAAACCGTTGTCAGGGGGGGACTTACGAATTCTGACGCGAAAAATAGGATTGTGAGGTATACGCTTAGGCTCTTAAAATTCGCGTGTCGTTTTTCGACCCCCACCCCACGTATATACACATAATTGTAATAATAAAAAAACATGGTACTATGAAACGCAAACACACACGGGAGTGCCATGGATGGCGACAAATAGGTCGGAGGTCGGAAAGAGATCGCGGAGCAAAGGAAAGAGGGGCGAGTTGTCACTTGTCCACGCCCTCAACCCCGGACGGACGCCATACCCATCTGGCTGGCGGCATGTTTTGAGTGGGGAATTAATTTCCACATCAACCGGCAGGCAACATCATGGCGGGCCTGACTCGCCAGATATCCGCCACAATATCCGTGGCATTCACATTGAAGTCACCCACCGCGAGGACATTGGTGAAGACAATGCGGTTCTCAGAATAAAACTAGAGCAATCCATCCAAGACTCACCGCACGGAACTTTGCCAGTTGTTATTTGGCGTCGAAACCGCGAGAAGTGGAAGGTTTCGTTTTTCGGCGGCCTGACCCACTGGGTAACAGAGATTGGCGACACATCCGAATGTAAACCGGCCCTCGGCAGTGTTCGTCGCCAAGCGATCCATTCTCAAGAGATTATGCAGATGTCTTTGCCGGGTTTTCTTCGCGCTCTCGGCTACAAACCTGTCGAGGATGATGACCCTGACAACATCATGTGTATTGACGAAGGTGAAACCGGGAATGACCCTAGTAAAGAGTGAGATGAGAGTCAACATTCGCGGTCGCATTTGGCAATTAGAATTTGTCGATCGTCTTGAGTCAGGTGCCTATGGCGAATGCGATGATCCAGAGCGTCCAAAAAAGTGCATTCGTGTTGCGCTAAATCAATCCAACGCAGACCTGATGGACACCCTCATTCACGAGTTGCTTCACGCGGCTATCCCAGATTTGTGCGAGGACGCCACCTGCGACACCGCGACAGATATTGCGAAGGTGTTGAGAAAACTAGGTGCCAAGGTAGAGGTGAAGACCGATGGATAACATAAATCCCCAAGACAAGGGTGATGGCATCCCAGAAGACCAGATAATCAGCAACGGCAAGGCATATTTGCGGGAAGAGCATGAGGAATGGTTAAAAAAAGAGCCTTCTGAGGGGAAGGTTCGCCAATGCAGTTTGCGTATAAACGCTGCGAGGCGTCGGGTGCAAGTCATGGAGTTGCGTCTTCGTGGCAAATCTTTTCGGCAGATTGCTGAGTTGCTTGGCACTTCTGTAACGACCGTGTGTCGTGATTACAAAATAACAATGCAAGAGTACGCTTCTCAGGCAAATGAGACGGCATCTGACGTTCGTGCGTTAGAATGCAAGCGTCTCGATGACTTACAGAATGAGATGTGGCAACAACTGGCAGAGGCTCGCTCGGAAAAGGTTGATGAGTCGGGCGACACTATACCGAGAAGTGCGCAGGACCAGAATGCGTCTCTTGGCACGGTCAACGCGATCATCCGGATCATGGAAAGGCGAGCGAAGTTGGCGGGACTCGACGCGCCGACAAAGAAGACAATTGACATCCGTAAAGTTGATGACATTGCCCAGACGGTTGCCAAGGTGGCTTTGCGTTACATACCTGTGGAGCGGCGTGCTTCGTTTGCTGGTGAAATAACAAGTGTCCTCGAAGAGGCACTAGGAGGTGATGGATCTCAGAGTCAGATTCCAATCGGGAAGCAGTTGACCGGCTCGCCGTTGAACTCAGCGGCGATGACCTTGCCAAGCGATTCGCAAGAGAGTTAGCAAAAGCAGTCAACCCATCAATCGCATCGAGACTTATCGAGTCCTTTTCTCGGTATTCGCGTGAGCGGTTGCATATCCGCACAGACAAAGACTCTGGTGGTGCGAGTATTGGCACTCAGGTCACTCCTTTTGAGATTTCGCCAATTCAGAAGCGTTACTTGGCAATAAAGCGTCTTGCGAAAATTCAGGGTAGGCCACAGCGGTTCTTGTTATTGAAGTATCGGCGTGGTGGGTTTACAACTTTGGAGCAGGGGCTTTCATATCAATACACAACGTCAAAGATGAACCGCGATGTTGTGACGATTGCGCATACAGCGGAAAGCACTGCTGAAATTTTCAAGATTGCACAACTAATGCACGGTCGTGACCCCTATGCACCAGAGATCAAGGGTCCGGGCAATTCTCGTCGCCTTGACTTCCCGACCATGAACTCAACATTTCGCATTGGCACGGCGGCATCTGGCGGTTTCGGTCGTGGCTTTACGCTTCAGAAGGTTCACGGGAGTGAGGTTTCACAGTGGTGTAAGGGTCCAAAGCAGGTTGAAAACCAACGAGAGATGCTTGCGGCGTTGGAAGAGGCGACATCTCACGGTGAGGTTGTTCTGGAGACGACACCAAAGGGGAACGAATTATTCTGCCAGTTGTACAAAGAGGCCAAGAGGGGCTTAAACGACTGGACGCCGATTTGTTTGAGGTGGTTTGACGATCGTCGTAATCGAATCATTTTGGATGATGAGGAGAAGATTCGTGAGATAATTGAGACGCTATCAGACAAGGAGTCTGATCTTGTCACTCGACACGGGTTAAAGTCAGATCAGATCGCATGGCGGCGTGCTGCCACAAGGCGTCTAGGCGCGTTGTTCCGTCAAGAGTATCCAGAAGACGATGAGAGTTGCTTCCTGACCGCTGGCGACTGCTTTTTTGACTCTGATGCGTTGATGACACTTCTGGATCGCACCCCCAATGAGTATGACCGTTTTCCGCTTGTTTCGGCACGCGGCGGTTCTGGGTACAAAGCCGTCTGGGAGAAGCCCGACAAAGACAAGACTTATGTCATTGGCTGCGACACCAGTGAGGGTCTACCCGGGTCCGACCCCAACGGTCTTGGTGTTCTGGAGCGTGAGTCTGGCAAGCAGGTTTGTTCGATCCATGGGCGATTCACCCCTGACAGGCTTGCTGAGTTGTGTGTTGAGACGGCAAAAGAGTACAACAACGCACTTGTTGGCGTTGAGGTAGAGAAATACGGATATGCCGTGATCCAGAGGATCAGGCGAATGGGTTGGCGTAAGCCAATGAAGCATTTGTACTACCACAACCCTTCGAGGGCACCTAACGCTGGCATGGGGTGGTCAACCAACTCAAAGACCCGCCCGATCATGCTCGATGAACTCGCGGAGGCGGTTCACGACGGCCATATGGTCGTACGAGACGTAGATTTCATTGGCGAATGTTTAACCTTTCGGCGTCAATCATCCGGTAACTACGCGGGCGACTCTGGATCCTATGATGACAATGTGATGAAATGGGCAATTGCGTGGCAGATGCGTAAGGTTCGACGGAGAAAGCCCGGTATTGTTTTCACAGACAAATTCAGAAGAATCTGATTTCACTAGACATAAATTCCACAATAGATATACTGCTGACCGAATGGAGTTGGCAATGCGACTTGCGACCACAATTCTTCTTGCACCACTCGTTGGCTGCATCCCCAACAGGGTTGGCCCGGGCATAGGCGGATCTCCCCTATCTGGCATTGCCACAGGTCACTGTGATCCCGCAACAGGATCCTTGGCAATCCTTTCGTGGACAGGGGGGATCTCAATCCTCGCAGGCATGGCTTGTTTAATAATCACTTCTGGGCGGATGGGTCTGAGGGGGTTGATCGGTGGAGTTTTATTGGTGTTGATTAATTATGCCATCAATAAATTCGCGCACGCTATTTTTATTCCCATGATCGTGGGCACAGGCTTGATTTCACTTTCGTGGAGTTATGTTCAAATTAAAAGAGTTTGGGGCGTAAAACGCTCCGCTACCTCCCCTGTTCCATCACCCGTCGTGAATGGTTCCCACAGGGGGTGGTCATTCTGGAGAAATAAATAATGTGTATCGCTTCAATAGACGCATTTCTGGGAACAGTTTGGTGGTCGGCGTTGATGGTTGCCATTGGTGTTGTTGGCGGTTGCTATTTGCGCCCACAAATCTCCCGGCTGCTAAACAATGGCAACAACAAAAAAAAGTGACACCGATCTAATGATACGGACCTTTACAGAAGCACTCATGCTTTGGGGCTTCGGTGCCAGTGGATCTGGCATAGCCTCAATTGGACTATCGGAATACCTTGGCTCATCGGGAAGCCATGTTATTGGTGAGTCAACACTACTACCCCTCGGGCTTTTCGTTGGTGGTGTGTTGACAACATCAATTGTTGTCTGGAAGGTTGCGACTCACGCGAAAAGCATCGAAGTCACACTTAAAGAATTTCGCAGGCGTCTTGAAAACCTAGAAAAACGACGTAAATGACACAAGCACCAACCATTCTTGGTCCGGACGGGTCACCATTTCCCATTCAGGAGTTGACACAGGGAACCGTGAGGGAGCGGCGGCGCGCTGGCGAGTCTATCAAAAAGACATATAAGTCATTTGTGAGCCATCTATTTGGCCTTCGCCATGACCCACTGTTTCGTTCAGAAGAGCCATTTGAAAACCATGCGTTTGTGTATGCGGCAGCGATGGCAAGGGCAGTCAACCTCTCACAAGCACCCTTTATGGTGTACAGGGAGGAATCGGCGGTTGTTGAAGACCGACGAGCGAGGGCAAAGGCAGCAGATCGAAAATTCACACTTGGCACTGGCAGGCGTCGGCGGGCGGTGCAGCGTCACTTAACGAGAGCAGCGAACCCCAATAGATTTGCAGGTCTGCCGTCAAAGAAACTTATCGCTGACCACGACCACCCGCTAATTGATGTGTTTAACCGCCCGAATCCAGTGATGATGGGCCATCAACTTTGGATGGCCACAGAACTCTGGATGTCGTTGCGGGGCGAATGCTTTTGGCTGTTACTTGACGAGGAAGGCCAGAGGGTTCCATCAAGGGTAAAGGGAGACTTGCCCGGTGAGATTTACCCCCTGTCACCAGAACTATTTGAAGCGATCGTCCAGAACGGTCGCCTTGTGGGTTGGAAATACGCGATCAAGGGAGACAAGTCTGTTGGTGGAAGCGGAGCCAGCCGGAATGAATATGCGATCCTGAATCCCGATGAAGTGATTCAATTCAAGTATTTCAACCCAAACGACTTGTTCCGTGGCGTAGCCCCAATCACGCCAGCGGCTGGTGCGATCAACCTCGACCTCCTCGCACAGGCACACAACAGGGGCATCCTAGAGAATGGGGCTGACCCCGGGGGCATTCTTGTAGACAAGGGTGCGACCGAACCATGGTCTTCTGATGAAGAGTTGGAGTTTCTTGAGCGATGGGAGCAGCGTCACAAAGGGGCAAACAACGCCAATGAGTTAGCGATATTGACAGGTGGTCTTGAATACGTCCCAACGGGGCTTTCCCCCAAAGACATGGAGTATCAAGAATCGCTCAAATATAACCGCGAGCAGATTTTTGCAGCACAGCGTGTTCCAAAGACAATTGTCGGCATCACAGAAAACATCAACTACTCAACACAATTGGGTCAGGACGCGAACTTCTGGGACAAGACCATTCTGCCAGAGATCCGGTACTTTGAGGATGTCGTTGATGGGACGCTCATGTACCAACAGCAAGACAATCTTGTTGGTGCGTTTGATTTGGCTGGCGTTGAAGCACTGCGGGCAGGACTTTCCGACAAGGTTGATGTTGTCAAAAAACTCTGTGACTTCCAGATCCACATGCCACCCGACCGTGCTTTTAAGTTCGTAGGCATCGAACCACCCGACTATGAGTTGTCTGAAGTGGCAATGGCAAACCCGATGCTTGCTCGCGTTGATGTCATTGCAACTTCACCAAACCCAATGGGGGCCAAAACGGAGACTGGGGCCGATCCAGTACAAGAATCAGCGGACCATCCGCTCCTTGACTCAATTCAGAAGGAGATTGAGTCTAAGGAGTCAGCAGCATCCACTGGGTCCAAGGATACACAGAAGGCGAAGGGTGCTTATTGGAGGAGATATGTATCCAAATTGCAGGGTCCATTAGAGCGGAAGATTTCACCAAAGTGGCGATCGTATGTCTATGAGGTAAAAGCACTTCAGATGTCAAGATTCGACGAAGCCATGGAGACAAGGATGGGTTCACGGGTTGATGCGATCCTTCGAGGTGACAATGAGCCAATTGACGAGGACTTGATTGATGAGATCATTCTTTCAATCGAGAGTTTGAGGGGGTCTCTTGGCTCATCACTAGCACCCTTGTGGACCGAAGCATTGGTGGATACCTTCGCATTCACAATTAAAGAGGACTTTGGGGGCTATGCGGTTTTATCAGTGGACGACGCTTTATTTACGGAATACACCATTGGACACCAAGCGGTTGTTCTTGGTGGCGTACCAATGGACATCCAACGTGACCTGCGGCACAGCGCACGGATTGCCATTGCCAACGGAGAAACCGTCCAACAAATGCGAAGACGCTTTGAGGATGTATTTCGGGTTAGGGCCTCCGCATCAAGAACACTAAGGGTGGCTCGCACAGAATCCTCGACATACATCAATGGTTTGCGGGAGAAAATCTTTGATGCACAGGGTGTCGAAAAACGAAAGTGGACAACTGCTTTGGACGAGAAAGTCCGGCCAGACCACCGCCGACTTGGCCGTTCTGGACCAAGGGCTGTTGGCTATAACTACATGGAGTTCTTGGGAAAGTCCGGGGCCATGCTACATCCCCACGACCCACAAGCACCAGCCAGTCAGGTTGTAAACTGCCGATGTGTGCTGACCCCAGTTATCGAGGTATGAAATGAGCATTGAAATTAACTCAGCCGAAATCATTGACACGCAGGACGGTGTACAAAAGTTCTTGCGGTCTCTTGCTGAAGAATCCACAGAGGGGCATGACACGCACGTTAAGGATGTTGGAGATGGGCAATTAACATTGTCAAAATCCACTGGCCTTTCCTGCCGCTCATTTGCCATTGACGCTGCGGCACTCCGAACCGCAGTGGAGCAGAGTGGTTTGCCATGGGAGGAGGGATACGAAGACCGAGTGATCCCATGGTGGGCTTCGGACCAGCGAGTTGATCGTCATGGCGACATCGTGGAGCAGTCGTGGGACTTCTCCGAGTTCGACAACAACCCTGTTGTTCTTTACGGCCATAACTGGGAAGCACCACCAATTGGCAATGTCATTGGCCGTGAGATCAAAAATCGTCGAGATAAGGACTACAGCGGTCCTGCCCTTCGCCTTATGCCCCTGTTCGCTACCAAAGAGCAGTACCCAGCAGCAGATGTGATCTTCCGGTTGGCAAAAGCACGATTCCTTCGCACCGGATCTGTTGGCTTTATGCCCGGCGAGATCATCCGTGTCGATGACAAGGATGAGCGAGAAAAACTCGGTTTGGGAAATCGCGGGGTCGTATACAAAAATAATTCTCTATTGGAATGGACAATTTGTTCGGTCCCTGCAAACTCTGGCGCGCATCAAGTGCTGGCCACTGCAAAGAGCAAAGGTCTTCTGAAATCCGACGACATCAATGTCATTCGTGAATTGCGGAGGCGGGAGTGTTTGGGCGACGAGTCCCCAGAGAAATCATGGTTGGATTCCGACAACATTCTCTGTTCAACGTGGTACTCGATTTTCCCAGAAATTCGGATAAACTGCCATAGTGATATCGAGAAGCCTGTTTTGAGCGATGAATCATTCTCAAGTCGCAGGTCTGTTTGTGTCGAAGGGATCAAAGCAGAGGCAGAAGAAGAGGGTTTGATCAACGAGAATGTTGATCAGGAAGAAATTGCAACCCCAGAACGAAATACAGAAGTTATGGTACAGTTGATGGCCGCTTCAATAACTCGCCAAGATCGGCTCATTGAGCGTATTGACACATTGATTGAGATCACATCGGACCTCAGAGAAACAGTGGAATCAGAAAATAATGTAGATTTCTCAGTTGAAGGCAATGAGGAAAGTACAGTATTATCTTCAGCACTAGAACAATGCCTACGGATGATGGATGGATCCGCAAGCAGAAACACTTGATTTTCGCAGAACCGCGAGGAGTTTCTAATGAGCATGGACGCAAACGCGACCCCAGACAACCCAGAGCGTGAAGTTGCTCGTCGTCTTCTTGAGAACGTCGAGAACCTGAACAAGTCTAACGAAGAACTGGCGGATACCGTTCAGTCTTTGGGCAGCGCAATCAAAGCCTCTGGCATTGAAGATGTCAATGTCAAAGAGGTAAGCGATGAGTTTGACAAGTTCCGAGAGAACTTTGAAACCTTCAAGGAGGGTCAGAAGAACTCACCGACTTACATTGCGGGTCTTGATGATGAGGCAGACCAATTCTCATTGATTCGCGCGATGACAGCAATCCGCACGAACAACTGGGATAAGGCTGGCTTTGAACGAGATGTGTTCAACACCGTCCGCACGAAGGCTCAGGCAACGAATGTTGATTCTGCCGGTGGTTACTTCGTACCCGATCAAGTCATCCCTGATGTGATCAGTGCGATCTACGCCAACAGTGTGATTATCAACCAAGGTGGTGAGGGTGAAACTCGCGCCAGCGTCCTTGATGGACTCTCTGGTGGCACGGTCAAGGTTCCCAAGTTCCAAGGCGGCACCGTCGCATATTGGATTGGCGAAGAAGATACGTATGCCGAATCGCAAACCAAGGTTGGCGATGTCACCATGACCCCAAAGAAACTGGGTGTCTTGGTTCGCCTGACCGACGAGATGCGTCGGCTTGGTGGATACGGCTTTGAGAACCTGCTCCGAAACGACATGGTTCGTGCCGCTGCCAAGAAGATCGATTACGCAGCCCTGTACGGAACGGGCATGGGTTCCTCCCCTCGCGGCATCATGGGTGCCGTAACTCAGGCTGCCCACGTTGACTTCGCTTCAGATGGCGACATCAACGACATGGAAAGCCCGATCGTATTCCTCGGAACAGCCACAGATGGTGGCCCCTTGGGTATCTGGGACGGCACAGATGTCAGCAGTGCAGCAAACTACGAGTTTGACTTCGACGCACTCATGGAAATGGTCGGTGCCCTTGAGGACAACGACATCATGGCTGACTCAACGGCAGCACTGATTTCCAGTCCACGGTTCATCCGTAGGCTCAAGAAGCAACGTGCTGGTGCTGGTGGCGATGATGGCGCGGGACCATACCTCGCAGGTGGGCCGTTCCTGAGCGACGATGCTCTTCGCGGAGTCATTGGCGACTTCGGTGCCTCCTCGCAAGTAGCAAGCAATCAAGTTGCTGGACTCTCACTTGCACAGGTGCTTGCCGCAGACGGCGTGCCCGGTGCAGACACAGCAGCCGATTGCGGCGATGTCTTCTACGGCAACTGGGGCGAAATGGTCTTCGGTCGCTGGGGCGGGATTGAGATCGAAGATGACGCAGGACGAGGCTCTGGCTTCACCAGCGATCACTTGTACCTGAAGATG
>Ga0209128_1002730_pt1 | contig 11255 bp, 12 predicted proteins | sample ETNvirnome_6_100_FD_184072 | JGI IMG/M metagenome (GOLD analysis project Ga0209128, IMG submission 184072) | Marine viral communities from the Pacific Ocean - ETNP_6_100 (SPAdes) (version 2) | ecosystem: Environmental > Aquatic > Marine > Oceanic | place: Pacific Ocean | collected 2013-06-19 | reverse complement strand
GTAGTTGTAACCGATGATCCATATAATCCAGGAAAGGCCGGACAACCTGCAGGTATAGGGTGTGGGTGATCATTTGTTACTTCTATTCCACAAGCATTTGTTACAAGTGTATTTTGAATTTCATCATAGATTGCAGCATCAGGGTTTAAACATGTTTCCCCTTGTAATAATTCTAATGCACCAGGTGCCATCCAATTATATCCACCACATATATTTGGACATTGTGGTTGAGCATTTACAAAATGACAAGCATGCATGGAATAATAGGGATCATCCGCTCCAACTCCATATTGTACCCAACCCCAAGTAGGACCCAAAGGTGGGTCACCACATGTGTTCGAAACATCAGTCCCCTGATAAAAATGTTCATATTTTTGATATCTTTTTTGTAACTGATAACAAATTTTATTGGCAATCTCAAGGCGTGCTAAATCTTCTGGACTCCAACCGGATGGTACACCAGTAGTCCAATCTGGCATTGTCCAATCAGTAAAATCAAATCCATCTTCATGAAATGACATTAATAACTCCTCCTAAGATTGATATCCACGAGCTCTTAATAAATCACTCCGTGAAATAAATTCAACTTTTGCACGATTACCATATCCAGAATTAGATGTATAACCACCAGTACCATCTGTACCACCAATATGATTTAACCAAAAATCTGGGTCTTGAACGGTAAGAGTTGAGGCCCCCTCATCTATATTATAATCATAATTAGCACATATAAAATACCATTCTGAAAAATCTGTTGGAATTTCTGTATATTGAGTAATGTCTATAGTATTAAGACTTGATAAATCAGTTGTAGAAACTTTATCTATACTACTTATACCAGTATGTGAATCGTAGTAACGAGAACCATCCCAAACTAAAAGACGAACATATCTTTTTTCACTATCACTAACAAGTGTTTCTAATTTAAATCCAAGTGGATTTGATTCTCTTGTAGGATTACCAAAATTAAAAAGAGTTCCTTGACTTACTTTATCAAGAAATCTAACCCACATTGTAATAGTAAAACCTGTAGTAAGATACTCTTGTGTTTCTGGATTTAAACCTTCTACATATTGACTATCTGTATTTCTTATGATTATACCTTGATTTAAGTTTCTGAACTTTAAATAACCATCTGATTTGTTTTGATAAGTTGGTCGTTGGTCTTCTAGACCATCTAATTCTTCATCGATATCAAGTAAATATGTATCTAATTGAGCTCTTAATGATTGTAAAGTATTAGAGGTAGGATTATCTTCATTAGTATCATCGATTAATCTAACAATATTACCATCTGGATTATCAGGTGATATATCGTTTAAATCACTATGTACCTGAGGATCAAAGGTTTCATGTACATATGTACCACCGTCTGTTCCATCCATATCAAAATCAGGTAAAATACCCTTTAACTCTGTCCATTCTATAAAGAAATTATCTATTCTTTCTTGACGAGTTTGTACACCAGGTAATAATTCAAATATTGTTGTATCTAAATACTCTTCTGCTTGACCTAAGTCAACTACTGTTTCTACTTGTTTTATATTTATAAACTGACTTACGTTTAATGGATTGTTAGGATTTGATGCATCAATTAATAAATCAGTTATTGGCCAAACACCACCACCATCTGCGGGTGCATTATCAACAATGTCAATTGTTATTGATTCAAGAGCTCCAGTTACATCTATATACCAACTATCACTAAGATGTTGTATAATATCGTTTAATGTTAAACCACTTGATGCGCCGTCTGAACTTGTTAATTCTAAATCTTCTTTATTTGCCTTGATATCCTTTTCAAACAAAATTAATTTATCTGCATTAGTTCTACCAAGTGTTATAATACCATTTCTTATGGTTTTCTGATTTGCTAAAACTATTGATTGATCTACTAAATCATATGTTATTAACTTTTCTGCTATGGCATCTAAAACTTGTTCTAAGGTTGGCATAACTAACTCCTCTTAACAACAAACTCAAAGTCGTCATCAAATATTTGTTCTTGTGTATCATCATATTTTAGTTTTAATAATATCTTATAAGTTCTATCTGGATAAAATCCATCTAACCATTGTATGAAATATGGACTTTCTGTATCACAACTCATTGAAGTATAAGCACTGAATGGAACAATAAACTCATCAGTTGCAACATCTTTGATTGCATACGAACCACTACCCTGTGTAATGAATGAACCCGTAACTGTCTGAACTGATGTTGAAAATGATTTTTGTATATAGCGTTTTCTTGCACCTACTCTAAATTTAACTCTTTCATTTTCTCTATAACTTTCTCTTAAACCTCTCATATAAAGATAATTATCTACAATACCACTCATTGTTAATTCATTAAGAGAACCTGTACTAAATGTGGAATCTTCCCATCGAACTTCTAACTTTGGTGAATAAATTGTATGAGTATTTCTTGAGAAAAATTTAAGATGACCAAATGTATTAGAATCAGTTTCTTGACTACCACTAAAACTTACTAATATTCCATAGTTATTAATAGAACCACTCAACCACCCCTTTACCATATCTGTAATTTCAACATTTACATCGGATGATTCATTTGAAAAAGATTGAACTGATGAACTTAAGTTATTTACAGATACACCATAATTAGATGTTCCTGCAGCATTACTCCAAGTAGTTGCAGCAATACCAATTGGATTACTTCTGTTTTCCCAGCTTGCTCCATTTGTATTTTTTGGGTTATCACCAAACTTACCAGTACCCTCAACCCAAGATTGAGAGATTGGTTGAAATGCTAACTTATACTCTTCAGATAATTCAGAATTACCTTCAGTTTCATATAATCTTAAGTAAAATTTTGGAGTGTCAATATCACCCTTAACTATTGATTGTGACATATTTGTAAAGTCAGTTCCTTCAAAATTTATTAATGCCCTTGTTTGATGATCAAAAGAATTGTTATAGAAAAATTTCTTAACTTCGAGAATTTGATCTCTACCAAAATTTTGATCCCTAAATGATTCACCTGTTATAGTAGAAGAACCACTTGAAATCCATGTGTCTTTTGTTGGAAAAATAAAATGATGCATTATCTAACTACCCCCCTTATGTTTGTGTTTGGATTTTTTAATTCAAATACACCTGGAGTATCTGGATGTGGTGGTAATATTACTCCGTTTTCATAAGCAGCTTCAAAATCATAATTCCAACCATATCCTGGTGTTCCTCCTGAATCAGTTATGTCCGCACCATCATCAAATTGGGTATCACCCGTTACTGAATATGTAAATGTTGGGTCTGGTAAAAGATCAACTTCCCCATTCCAATCATCGTGTTGTGTCATTGTTACATAATTTACTGCTCTAACTCCATCAACACTCATCAAGTCATATTCTAATTGACTTATATAAATTGGTTGACTAAATTGCATTTTTTGAATTTTAAAATAATCTTTTATTTTTTGAATACATAATAATTTTACTTCTTTTTTATTTGCATATTTGTGAGCAACTACATCGAAAATAATACCAAAGTTAATTATAAATCCATCTATAACTTGAAAGGAATCAGTTAGTATTCTAAAGTTGTCAATATAACTAGCAATATTATTTTTTAATATTGTTGGTATAAAATCAGTTTCATTACCAATAGCTGACGGTGTATTTGCAGCAGGATTACCAACAAGGTTTTTGTTTCTATCATAAGATAAAATATAAATTTTTATTGTACCTGCACCTGAAGTAAGTATTTGTTGGTCTGTTGGTATAGTCCCAATTTGTGTATCTATATCATCTAAATAACCTTGGATGGTTGTAATTTGTGTTGAATCAATGGTTCCATCAGAACCAGCTACTGCATTTAAATAAGTAGAAATAAATGTTGTCCAATCAGATATTTGACTCTGGACACTCTGTACTTTACCAATAAAGTTTGCAGTAGACGTTATATCACCCTCAGTTGTTCTACTCACATATACCTTAGCTATGTTTCCGTACTTTGATGGGACATTTAATGTTCTAGCTTCATAATCTTCTTTTGTAACACACCTATTTTGTGTTGTAAAGAAAGCTTTTGTCTTTTCTCTTATTTCTTCAATATCTTCCCCGTTCTTACCACCAATAGCTGGTAAATTATTTGTAACTGTATCAAGAGTTGCGTCAACACCTGAATTTTGTACTAAGGGTATTGTTGTGGCATCAAATTCAGTTAAATCAGCAACTGCAGCATTAGCATTAATACCACCACCAACTCTATAAGTAACTGTTAATGTTGTTTGTATTGGTGTTTCACCGAGAGATGAATATTCATTACCCAAAAGTGGATCAATAGCTTCATTTAAATCACCTGTTTGTCCTGGTACAACAATACCAAGTTGTTCTAAATCTAAAAAATTACCATCTAATGTTGTTCCGTTCTTTAAAATACCATTACCAAAAACTAATGATGTTGTATTATCTTCATTTGTTTCTCTTGTAAATCTTTTACTAGTTACTATATATTGTAAAGAATATGGAACTGGTACGTCACTTACAATTGCCTCCCCTTGAAGATCATAATATGCACTATCTCTGTCATCACTCGTATAATGAGTTGATATTGGTACTTTGTCTTGTGCAAGATAATCAACTTCATACCAATTGTTTCCATTTGAATCAATACAAGATATTATATCAACTACATTTGTATCTGGTATTGTTAATTTTAAAAATTTTGATGGTGCACTAATAGTAAAAGTTTTGGTTTTTGTTTCTGCACTTACTGCTTTTACTGTTCTTGATAATGTGTATGATGTAGCTAATCCACTATCAGCATTTGTTGTTCGTACAACATTTGTATCAGCTGATGCAGTTATTGTAAAATCAATTGGTTCTAAAGTTTCAAAAATTAAATCTGAGTTTGCAACCGATGAAACTTGAATACCACTATCCCATACTGCACCATCAGTATAATCAACTTTTGATGCATCAGCTGATTGTGCATTCACTTCGGCAGTGAAAGTTAAATTAACGTGTGCTGGAACTATTGGTTTTACTTTATAACCAAACATTTTTGCCATATTAATAAGATTTCTTCTTTCTTCTGCAAGTGGTAATAACATTTCTCTATATTGTTGATCAATATAAAAAGACATAACATCACCTACGTAGGCAGACATTTCCATTAACATCATTCCAGGAGATGTTTCATTAAAATCTCTATAAGAATTAGGAAAATATGATTTTGCATAACTTATTAAAGAACCTTTAAGTTTATCAAAATCTTTATTAAGATAATTTACATTTGATTCTTTAAAATCTTTTTGATTATATGGCATAGTTTATCTCCATTAATATCCACTAACATTGCTATTAGTATCAGTTATTTCACCCGCATTAGTTATAGTAACTTGAACAGAATCTAAAGTATCAGGATCTTGTTTAATACTAAAAATAATATTTACCGATAATGTATTTGTATCAATAGTTCTATCATTATCACTTGTTTTAATTTGTATATCGTTTATTATAACAAAAGGTAACCAAAATTTAAATGTATCAACTATTTGATTCTGAATTGTAAATATTGTTTCATCAGTTATTTGATCAAATAAATGTCTTTTTAAATTAATTCCAAGTTTTGGTTGCATTAATCTTTCACCTTGATCTGTACTTAATAAATTTTTTATATTATTTTTTACAGCTTCTATTGTTGTTGATGTAGATGCAAAGAAACCATCTTTACCTTCAGATTTTCTTATTGGTAAATCTAATCCAATAAATATATTAGTATCATTATCTTCAATATATGGTTTTCTACTTGTGTCTTTTATTGCCATTTTATAGGAACTCCTCTATGTCTTCTCTAAATAATTTAACTGTTGTAAATTCTCTTTGTCCATTTTCATCTTCAACATCAAACCCATCTTGACTGTCTGGATCTTCACCTATATAGACATATCCAGTAGATTCAAGTCCACCATCATCTTTAGATAAATTTAAAGCAGGTAATGTTGAACCACCCTCTAACAAGGGTTCTATAGTTTTTTTAATCAAATCTTCAAGTGGTTCAACAAAAGCTATAGCACCAGGTATTTTTTTAATAGCATCTAATACTGGTCCCCATTCCCCCATAAGAGTACTTAATTCTACATTTACTGGTTGATCAGGTATTTTTATATCTTCTAAAACAATTGGTGCATTAAACTTTGTTACTTTAAATTCACATTGTGTTAAAAAATTAATAATTGCTTCTTTTGTTAATTCTGCCTCCGTCTCAATTGGTGAACCATTTGATATATCAATATTATCGTCTAAAACTCCTTGAAGTTTTAGCGCTTCTACTTTAGTATTTATTAAATCGTTTTTTAATCCCATTAATTAACACCTTTTTTCTTATCTATAGCTTTCATTACTTTTCTATAATCTTTCGTTAGAAAATCAGGTGCATCAGTTGGATTAACTCCCATTGAAGCTGCTAAATTTCCATTTGGTTTATCACCCATCATATCACCATAAGATGATTGTAATACATCATTCATCTTATCTGAATCGTAGGTTCCCCCACCCATTGTTTTCCAACCATCATCGTTAGCTGTTTCATTTAATACATCATTTAAAACTGGATTATTTGAAAATGATTGTTTTCCAACACTTTCCTTTTTTGGTTTAGGTTGAGAAACTTGTTGTGTTGGTTGTTTCAATTCAGTTATGACTTCCTTGATTGCCACAGCAACTTCTTCTCTAACTATTTTTCTTATTACTGTTCTTATGTTTGTTTTTTTCTTCATGTGACCTCCATTATTTATTTCCCTTATTTGGTTCAATATAATGATATTGACTTAAAATTGAAGTTAATTTTTCTCCTATTGGTGTAATTTTTAAACCAAAAGAACCTGGTGCACCAGTTTTATCAGTTAATGGTACAGGAACTCCCTGTACTAATCCATTAGCATCTTCTAATGCGTTAACTAAATCTTGTAATACTTCTAATAATTTATCACCTAATACAGCATGTTCCATTTTATTTTCATTATCTTTTTTGTTTGGATCTCCCAAATAAGTTTTTTCTGATTCTATTATTAAATTCTTATTTGTAGATATAGTAACAGTTCTACCTGTACCAATATGAATATCTCTGTTTGATGATAAATACATATCATTTAATTTTGAATTAATAATAATTCTATCTGAATTAAATAATATTTGATTACCATCATATCCATAAACTTCTGGATAAGAATCATCAAGATTATTTAGTGAACCAATCAAATTACTCATTAATCTTTTATTTTCAGTTATATTATCTGAAGCTAAAATAAATCCTGGTACGGAAACCTCATTAACTATATCTTCATATCCTCCAAAATGTTGTTCTAGTGTCCCATTAGAGGTTATACTTATTAAACTACCATCAACTATACTTTCTGTATCATTTTGGGGGTTTCTTTCATTGGAAACAAAAATATATGGGTTATTACTTCTACTACCAACTCTAATACTATTTCCATGTCTGCCTTCTATTATTGTGTCACCCGTAGTTTCTCTTATTGCATTACCATAATCTAATTCTTCTTTTCTTATTTTTATTAATCGTTTATATAATTCTTCTTTGTTAAAATTAGGACTTTCTCCTTTAAGCCCTCTTATAGTAACATTACCGACATTTTTTCCAATTAATTGTTCTGGTTTAAATGAAGGATCATTATTCCAAGTTGGATTATTAGTTTGTGTGTTTAATGGTCCCAAATAATATCTTGTATTTCCTATTGTACATAATAAAACTGGATCACCCTTTGATGGGACATCTGTTATTGATCTAAATAAAGGATAATATCTATACTCTTCACCTGCTGAACTTCTTCTTTTATAAGCCTTATCAGATATGTGAGGTAAAGCTATTATAGAATTTATAGTATTATCACCACCATATCTTAAACTTTCAGATGAATGAACTGCTTCCACAACATAACCAGGTACAAATTGTAAATAAATTGGAACATCTATTTCTTTACCAAGAAATCCTTTTATACTATTACCGGGTACAGTTGTAAATGTTGAAGCCATATTATTTATCACCTATATTTATAGTTTTATCTTTTATATGTGTTAGTCTATCACTTTCTTTTTGTAAATCTGAAACTGTATCTTGTAATGTTCCCATTAATTCTTCTTTTTCTGAATCTGAAAGTAACATTGTTTCATCTCCTTCACCTTGAGATTTACTTATAATTCGTTGAAGAACTCCAGCTAATTTAACAAGATGTTCATCGTTTTTAATTGCTACATCCATATATTCTTTAATAATTGGGGCAACCATTACAACATCATCAATTGTAGTAATAAAGCCATGAATTTCAGAAATCAACAAATCTATTTGTACTTTTTTCTTTTGAGTAGTTTCATAAATATCTTTTGTTAAGTCTTGAAAGGTTTTTCCTTTAAATATTTCATTTTTTCCTGACATTTTTATCTCCTACTATTAAATGTACTAATTCATATATAAATATAAAATTTGTAAATTTTGTTTTAAAATAAAAAAACCCATCTGAATAAGATGGGTTTTATGTGAAATTAATTAGTTTTTATTTAAAAAAATGAACCACTTTTGTCAGTTTTAATTGTTCCGTATTCATAATATTCATTTACTAATTTTTTATAATATTTTTTTAGTACATTTACAACAGATGTTATGTGTGATGTATTGACATCTGTCATTTCTCTTATGAGGATATATAAAGATTTTTTATTAAAGTTTTCAATTTCGTCAACTTTTTTCATCAAATCTATGATTGAATATGCTATATTTAAATCTCTTTGTTTTTTGAAAATACTTGGTAGATTAGCTTCAAAATATTCTATAGCTTCTTCAGTAAAGTTTTTCAAATCTAACTTATCATATGATCCAATATTTCTTTTTTCTCTATCCAAAACATCTATTGTATTGTGACTTTTTAATTTCTTATAATTATTATTATTATGTAATATTAAATAATTTTTAGCAACTACAGAGAAATAACTAAATGCCTTTGAACCTTTTGTGTGGTCATATTTATGCATATTCATCACCATAAATGAAACAACTTCACATTTAATTTCTTCAAAACCATAATCAAAATAGGTAAACTTGTATGTATTAATTATATTCTCTGATAGTTTATCAAATGCTTTATGTATCTCTTCTTGATAAATTTTATTTCTTTTATTTTGTTGTGTTTGTTGATCTAATGCATTATATCTTACAATAGCATCTTGTACTTCCATACCAAAATAAACTTTTCTATTTTTTTTAGGTTTCCTACCTGGTTTTTTTCTTGGTTTTCCAGCTTTGGTTAACTTTGTTTCTTTAACTTTTTTCTTCACCATCTATTTTCTCCTGTTCAAATATTCCATCTAATAATAATTGTAAATCTTTTAATTGTTTAAAAAAGAAACCTGTTTCGTCATCAGATTCATAATGTCCTTTTGAATCTACAGCTTTCATTTTTTGAGTTGAAAAGGATATTATTTGTTGAAATTGTGTTATTAAATTTTCATATTGATTTATTCTTTTTAACGAAAAAAATAATAATGTAGATGATACTACACTAGTTAAAAGGAATAAACTAAAAAACATCCACCACCACATACTTATCTCCTAACTAGCAAACAATTCATCAAATTTAGATTTGAGATTGTCCACCTGTTTTTGCTCTTTAATATTATTTGTTGGTTTGATAATATCAACTTTTATTTCTTCAGTTTGATATTTCCACTTATCTCTTTCTGTCTTTGATGCAATCATATCTGCCTGATGAATGATATGTGGGAGATTTGATTGTAATTCAAAATCTGGATTGAAAGACATATAGTAAGATTTATTGGCTTCATCATACATACCATCTGCCAATTTAATTCCAAGATACTCACTTTCATTTATCTTAATACCAAAATGTTGTAATAGCCACATTGATCTATCAGCAACATTCATATATTGTAAATCTGGATTATGAGTATATATCTTACCTTGATTTTTTCTATGCCATTCTGATTCATTAGGTATATAATACTCTTTATCTATATCACCAACCTTACCTAAATCGTGATGTATTGTAGCAAACATCATTTCTTCTTCAGTAAAGTTTATATGTGCACCACACTCTTTCCAAGTCTGATATACTTTCTTTACTGCATTTGTTATATTTAATACATGTTCCACATATCCACCTGGAAATGCATTATGGAAATGTTCTTTACTACTTGCTGGTGCAAACATCATTCTATCTTTGAAGTGCTCATACATCTTCAGAAGATTTTCTTTTCGTTCACCACTAAAGTTATCTTCGATAATTTGTATCAAAGAGTTCCAGTTTTGTTCTATTTGTTTTGCTTGTAACATTTTATGCTCCTATATTCCAAAATAAAGTTTTACCTTTTATATTTTCTATGTTCTGTTCTAACCACCACCATGCTTTTTTATCCCAATTTACATTACAAGGAAATGGTGTTTCATAATCATCCATCTCATCATAAAAATCATATGGTGTATCTTTCACTATTACATTGCTTGGATAATACACCTCATTCTCTTTTAATTTATTCGTAACTGAAGATACGGTTGATGATGATATAACATAAACCTTTTTCTTCATAATAAAATTATCAGTATCAAGAAATGCTCTTACCATACCAATTGCAGTAACACCACTTCCACCCAGTATAACCAAGTTATCATAATCATTTGTTTCTGTAAACTTCTTTACTTTATCATACCAATAATCGTGATAGATTGGATAATCAAATGCATATGGTAATTTTTGCCAACTCTTTTCTCTAGCTAATGAACTCATAGAATTATAAAGTATCTTCATCATATTAGGTCTCAATGGTACAAGTTTAGCTCCATACGATTCAACTTTATCTAACATCTCTCTTGGATAATTTTTTGAATCTCCATATGCAATTCTAATATCATATCCATATTCTTTACCATAATGTCCAAGAACCCATCCAGTATAAGAACCCCTTACTGCCAGATGTACGAGTGGTTTATTTTTATCTATAATTTCACTTGTCATTAATTGTCTTACCCCATCTATCTTAGCCCAAGGTGGTAAATCTAAATCACCATTATGTAAATCATCTCTCTTTACATAAACATCTCTATCCTTTAAAGAATATTTTTCTAGTGGTGTATTAAAATCTAAACCCATGAATCAAACCCACCAATAATCTTATTTGTTATCTCCACACCACCATCACTTATCGTAACTATAGAATCATTAGTATTATATTTACTCTCATACATACACTTCAGTGCAGT
>Ga0209128_1002726_pt1 | contig 11278 bp, 9 predicted proteins | sample ETNvirnome_6_100_FD_184072 | JGI IMG/M metagenome (GOLD analysis project Ga0209128, IMG submission 184072) | Marine viral communities from the Pacific Ocean - ETNP_6_100 (SPAdes) (version 2) | ecosystem: Environmental > Aquatic > Marine > Oceanic | place: Pacific Ocean | collected 2013-06-19 | reverse complement strand
AGTGATAAGGAGGGTCAAAATTGACGAGACGACTGAAATTTCAGTCGGGGGAATGTACTTAATGGATGCTATAAAACTTCCACAGAGCAAAAGCAAGTATAATGGACCAAATACGGCAATATGCTTGGAAGCGGCTTCCTTAGCTGACATTTGCAATCTTAACTTAGCCAGTTCCATTTTCTGAGCTTCCTTCTCTCTCGCCACTACAGCTTTATATCTTGCTGCGGAGTCCTTAGTCTCCTCTCTCTTCATTTTCAGAGCAGTAGCCGTATCTTTTACTACATACTGGACCCGTTCGGGTTCTTCAAAATCGTCTTTTTTCATATCAACTCCCCATTATAGTGCGACAAGAGTGGCGAAGAATGTAGGACATTCAGTTGCCACACTTCCCATCATCTGCATGATATTAGCATTCACTTGCGCTGAAGTATCAAATCCTTGAGCATAGGGTCCAGGCATTTGATCAATAACTAAATTACCCGTTTCAGTACAAACTCCTGTGGTATCTAAGATATTTCCAGCAGCGTCTTTTCTTACAGGTCGTCTAATAGTTCCAGCAGAGCTAGTATTTACCACTCCACATACTCCGAATCCACCACTAGTCCCAACTGAAGTGAGAAGTTCTAAGTAGTGGGGTTGAGACAGCGATCCTGAGAAAGAGGTATCTTCATAAACCTCATCAATAGTTTGAACTTTATAAAAAACATCTAAATAGTTAGACAAAGCATTAGGAGTAGAGACTGTACTACTAGTATTAGAATCGTATTGGTTTTTGCGTAAGTACATGATGTCTACTGTTTGGACATGTACATACCAATCTTGTACTCCTGAGGCTCCATCCCCTGAAGAGTTTAGAGAACTCCAGTTTGGCTGAGTGGGTTGACTTCCTGGTGCGGGTTCAATTGGTGCTGGGCTTGGATCTGTCATAATTAGGGGCTCCTTTGCTTGACTATAATATATAGAGGTGTATTGAGAACTTTTTATCAAAATCTCACCTATATAAATAGAGGTATTTTATTATGACTGAAGGAAAAAAGAGAGGACCTAAAAATACTAAAGCCTACAAAGACTTATTTACGGCTAGTATTCCAGAACTTCCATTAGAAGATTTCGAACCTAATGTTGAAGCTATTACGGACGAAGTAGAAGATAAGGCTGGAGGAGCTTTGACCTATGCTTTTATTGGCGCAGGACAAGGTGGTGGTAGAATGGCTAAAGCTTTTTACGATCTAGGCTACACAAAAACACTAGCAATTAACACTGCTAAGAATGATCTGAACTTATTAGAATTACCTGATAACCATAAGTTTTATATTGATCATTATGGAGAACAAGGTGCTGGCAAAGACCAAACAAAAGCAGCCATCGCGTTTGAGAATAGAGAACAAGAAGTTTTTAATAAATTTAAAACTATAGTAGGTGAAAATGTTGATCGTATTATTATTTGTGCTGGCGTTGCTGGTGGTTCTGGAGGAGGAACGATTGTCCCCCTAGTAAAGGTTGCTAAGAAATATCTGACCTACCTGGGGCGTGAGGATGCGTCTGAGAGAGTTGGAGTTATTGCATCCCTTCCTACTACTGGAGAATCTGCGTCTCCTGTGGTGGCTAAGAATGCGTATAACAGGATGAAGCAACTTTGTGCTATGGCTGAAGAGAAGAAGCTTTCACCTCTTGTTATTGTTGATAACCAGAAAATTAAGAAGCTTTATCCTAAACTCACCGTGAAGGCTTTCTGGCCCACTATCAATAATACTGTTGCTGGCTTATTTCATATTTTTAATGTGTTGGCTACTCAGAACTCAGACTACACCTCTTTTGATCCCCAGGACTACGATAGTGTGATGAAGTCTGCTGGTTGTATGATTATGGGTGTTACGGCTGTTAAGGATTTTGAGAGTGAAACAGGTGTCTCAATGGCTCTTAAATCCAATCTTGAGACTACCCTATTGGCTGAAGGCTTTGATCTTAAAACGGCCAAGGCTGCCGCTGGTGTGGTTGTAGGGGGCACAGAAATCTTAGAGAACACTGAAGGTTTAATGGATAATTTGGAGCATGCTTTCTCTACTTTGGCAGCTATTACGGGGAACGCAATGGTGCATCGTGGTATCTATGAAGACCCCTCTAAGGACAAGTTAGTGGTGTATACCCTTATTGGGGGCCTTTCTACCCCTCAAAAGAGATTAGAGGATCTTACTAAGTTTATGAAACTAGATCCTTACGGTGAAGAATAATTTTTTTGCGGCCCTTCGGGCCGAGACTATATAAATTAGGAGATTTAATTATGAACTTTTATGATCGCGTATTATCTATTTTAGAGATGTCATCAGAAGATGCAGCTAAGAGGAAAGAGGCTGGAGAACAAGCTAGGCTGAGAAAACGAGGTGAAGGTAACACAGATGCTAAAGCTGAAGCTGATGCGGCTAGAGATGCTAGGCAAAAAGTTCTAACTACCGATAAGGACGAAGAGGAGCCATTGGATGTGGTGGATGCGGAAGATACAATGGAATCTAAGAAGAAAAAGGGTGTGAAGGAGGCTGATGCATACGGTCTTAATAAAGACTACGATAAAATCCCACAGCAACAGCACATGAAGGATGCTGCAAAAGAAAAAGCTAAAAAAGAGAGGGATGATGTAAGAGCTAAGGCTGGGCTTGATCCCGTTGATGACGGTGACGGTGGTGGTGATGGTGGTGATGGTGATGGTGACGGTGACGATAAGCCTTCTGTTAATGCATCAAAGAAGCGTAAAGTAAAAGAAACTACTAGTGGACAGTCCAGCAGACCCCATAGACCAAAGAGGGGAAGTCTAGCCCATGAGAGTCCAGAAGATAGGATGTCCTCTGGGGGATTCCCACGGGCTGGAGATCCTGAACCTGATGATGACGGTGGTGATGGTGATGGTGATGATAAGCCAAAAAAGACAGAAGCTAAGAAAGCTAAGAAAGATGATAAGTGGATTCAGAAAGCCGTAGACCCTGATCACGAAGGCTTCTGTACCCCGATGACTAAGAAAACTTGTACTCCCAAAAGAAAGGCTTTAGCTAAGACTTTTAAGAAAATGGGAAAAAAGAGGGATAAGGCTATTACAGCCAAAGATGAGAAATAGGTGAGGTATACTAATGGACCCCGTAGACGATCTCGTTTACTCAAAACGCTTGAGAAAACCAAAAGGGGAATTGACGCTTTTCGAAAAAAGTGCAAAGTTCATAAGACTTCCAAACCCTCCCCAAAACTCTAGCTTAGAAGTTGGGAAAGAACTATTAGTTATTCAGGGGGCAACCTACCTTCGGGGGGAGGGTATGATTAAGGGGATTAAAAAACACGATAAAGATCCTGCTTTTGCTATTAAACTATACTTATCCATTTTTGGACTCCCGTTTAATCAGGAAGAAATTGATAAGATAGTATCAGAGTCTGCGATAATTATTAAAGATCTTAAAAATAGCTTTAATAGACCCCGACCCACACAATTGGCTCCTTATTTTGGTATTCAATTCGAACCCTTAAAAAGCACCTCTGCACGATCTCCGTCTTATCCGAGTGGGCACTCTACTCAGGCGAGACTACTAGCAGAATTTTATGGATCTAAATATCCTGAGCATTTAGGAAATTTAATAAAAGCTTCTGAAGAGTGCGGAGAAGGTCGCGTTATGGCAGGATTACACTATCCTAGTGATCACAAAGCAGGAGTCTATTTAGCGAAACGCTTATTCAAACTTCTTAAGACTACTAAAAAAATCAAATACGATCAAAGTTTTGATTTCACCACAAAAAAAGGAGGTTTTTAATGTATATTAAATTTATGCTACCTAGAGTAGCGCATTGTAGTAATGGGTGCTGACTAAGCTTTTTCGTCTTGTGTCTTGTTTAGACAGATGCAGTATAAAAGCCAACAGCCTCCTATAGATAAGCAACCATCTAGAAAAAAATTATCCGTAATACTTTTCCAAAAAAGACTAAGAAAAAGACCAGACCAAAAACTAAAACACATTGGGCAGTTAACTACTTTTCCTAATAATGGATGTAGTATAGCTGCCCTTTCTCTAATAGGCATAAAGATAGCGGCTGTAGTAACAGCAATAGTAATTCCAAAACTTACTAAAATCCAAGTTAACATGATAAAGGTAATTCCGTATTAGAAATAAAAGCTTCTCGATTTTTATGCCAAGAGTCTCTTCCCACCAACTCCCCTCTAGAGAGGTGTATAATATTTAGGGGAACAGCGTAGTTTTTATAACCTTTATTATGTGCAGTTACTGTATAATGAATATCGTAGAAATCCCACAGTCCCTCAAAGTGCTGTGGTTTTTTAAGTCCTATCTCCTCCCACACCTCTGCTCTTGCAGCTAAAAATAATCCATCTAAAGCAACTACTTGTCCGTGGGGACCATAAGAAGTGTTATGTATTTGTGTGTGTCCACTAACTTCATTTCTATGCCTAACCTCTCCTCTATGATACCCCGCTCGCCACCGTTCTTGGTTCCACCAAATAGCGTCCTGTCCTAATAGGGTAGTTCCTGCTGGACCTACGACCCCTGTTTCTTTATCAACACATTTGGATAGGGCTGCAATAAACTCTGCTTTAGAACCTGTAATTTGTAGATCATCGTGACAGAGTATAATAATATCTTCAGGAGACGCATTACACAAGGAGATGCCCTTCTCATACGCTTCAAATATAGAATTTTGATTAACTAAAACTTTAACATCTACTCCAAAGCTAGATAATATAGTAGTTAATCCTGTCAATACAGCATTTGGAGAGTTATCCCTAGTACAAGTAATTGAGAAGATTTTCATACACTATAATAGTAAAAGAACCCTTTGTTTATGGAAAAATCCCCACTAATTGACGAGTTTAAAAAATGCAGAGAGGACCCTGTATACTTTATTTCTAACTATGTCAAAGTAACTCACCCTGTTCGGGGTTTGGTTCCCTTTAAATTATATCCTTTTCAAGTAGAAATTTTAGAGAATGTTAAAAACCACAGGTTTAATATTCTACGCAAGTTTCGTCAGGCGGGATGTACTACTATTTCCGCAGCCTATTCTTTGTGGATGATTGTTTTTCAAAAGCATAAACAAGTAGTAATTTTATCTAAAGGTGATGCCGAATCTACAGAGGTTCTAGATAGAATTAAGATCATGTATGAAGAGTTACCGTCCTTTATTAGACCGAAAATCGTTGAAGATAATAAGCACACATTAAAACTTTCTACAGGATCTACGATTAAATCGCGGCCATCTGGAAAGCAATCGGGACGATCCTTAGCGGGATCTCTTCTTATTATTGATGAAGCAGCTTTTATTGATAATATTGAAACCATCTGGGCTGCGGTCTACCCCATCATCTCTACTGGAGGTAGGGCCTTTGTTCTATCAACGGTAAATGGTGTAGGTAATTGGTATTATGATGTATATCATGGAGCCTTAGAAGGAACTAATTCCTTTAATCGAATAGATATCGAATGGAAGGACCATCCTGAGTATAAAAGACAAGAGGGATTTACTGAACTGTATAAAGAGATGGAGGGGAAAGGGTTAGATGTTGACAGTTGGGAAAAGACTACCAAAGCAAACATGCCCCTAAAACAGTGGTTACAAGAATACGAGTGTGAGTTCTTAGGTACGGGTGATACTTATGTGGATGGGTATCTTCTCACCAGACTGGTGGAAGAGATTAATACGGATTATTGGATTAAATACAACAATAAGATGCGGGTATGGCAGGAGCCTAGGCCAGAGCATGAATATGCTATAGGTGTGGATGTAAGTTTGGGTAGGGATAGAGATTATTCAGCTTTTCACATATTTAACTGTTATACAGGGGAACAGGTTGCTGAATTTTATTCAAATAAAACCCCAATTAATGAACTTGCTCAAATTATAACGAATGAAGCTAATCTATATAATAATGCTTCTGTTATCATTGAACGCAACACTATTGGTAATAATCTTATTGATTGGATGTTTAATATCCATGAGTATGATAACTTATGGATAGATGATAAAAATGATTTCGGAATACAGGTGACAACTAGGAATAGAGAAGAGCTTTTAGCTCGGATGGAAGAATATATTCGTAACAATTTAATTAAAATTAATTCCAAAAGGACAGTAGGAGAGCTTTTAACCTTTATTGTAGACGATAATGGTAAAATTACTGCTGATGAAGGTAAACATGATGATTTAATTATGAGTCTCTCTATTACGGTATTTCTACTACATACTTTAGCAGATAATATGCCCTTAGAGATGAAAACAAATGAAGAAACAGAGCGTAAGGTTCCAGAACCCCTTAGAGCAGTAGTCTATGATGGTGTAGATAAACAACTAGAGGAAGATTTAAGATGGCTGATGAAATAAAAAATAAAGATAAGCTAGATGAGGCTTCAATTGGTTACACCCAATTTGGATCAGGAGGACCCGATAGTAGGGTTGGGCCTTATTTCTACCCTAGTGGTCGATTAGGACAGTTCCTAGCTAGATTCTTCGCTACTAAAGCGGCTCCTTATATGGCAAAACAAGGAGATGATGGTCCCACCCCGCAAGCCTCTTTGGCTGGGGATACCGTTCAAAACTTTGATGTAGTAACCCCAGAAGCTCTTCCCGCTATGGGAACTATGAGCAGAACGGCTCTTATTCTCCCCGAAATTGAAAAGAATAGAAGAGAACGCTATAAACGATTTGAGGAGATGGACGATTATCCTGAGATTGGAGCAGCGTTTGATATTTATGCTGATGATTCTACTCAAAAAAACTTGAGAAATGAAAGGTGGACTATTTTAAGCGATAGTCAATTAGTAGTAGATGAAGTTAATAAGATGTTTAGAAAAATTCATCTTGAGAGGGACTACTGGGATATTGTCCGTAACACTGTCAAATATGGAGACTGTTTTATGGAAACTATTATTGATACTAATAACCCTAGAATAGGACTTCAGAGGATGAAAGTTTTAAATCCTAATTTTATTATTAGAGTTGAAAATGAATATGGGTATCTCACTGATTTCCTTCAGGAAATTCCTGAAAAAGAGGACTGGGCTGCGTATGGAAGTGCTGCCGATATGATGGTAGGAACCAAGTACCTTACCCTGGATAGAAACCAGATTGTTCATTTTAGATTAAGAACTTCAGATCCTGGGTATTATCCTTATGGGAAATCCATTGCTGGTTTAGCTATTAGAGTTTTTAGATCTCTAAAGTTAATGGAAGATGCAATGCTTATTTATCGTCTAGCTAGGGCTCCAGAAAGACGCATTTTTTATATTGATGTAGCTAATATGCCAGCCACCAAAGCTGAGATGTTCATTGAAAAGGTTAAAGAAAAGTTTAAGAAAGAAAAGTATTACGATTCTAACACGGGAACCATTGATGCTCGTTACAATCCTTTAAGTGCTGACGAAGATTTCTTCGTCCCAACAAGAGGGAATCAGGGCACTAAAATTGATACTCTTCCTGGGGCACAAAACTTAGGAGAAGTAGAAGATGTGCGTTACTTCCGTGATAAGTTATTAGCTGCTCTCAAGATTCCTAAGGATTACATTGTAGAAAAAGATAAGTCCCCAGAACGAAAAGCAAACTTGTCCCAATTGGATGCTAAATTTTCTAGAGTTATCGGTAGAGTTCAACAGCAAATAGAAATTGGATTAGAGCAAATTGCTAGACGGCATCTTGCACTGGTTGGTTATCCCGCTAGTCTTATCAAAAATGTAAGAATTCAGCTTCCTGATCCTAGTGATGTCTTTACAAAACGTAAAATGGAAATTGATGAGCAAAAAGCCCGAGTGGTTCAGGCTGTAGTTGGGTTAGGACTATTCCCAACCTCAACTATCTATAAAGAATTCTACGATATGACAGATCAGGAAATTGCACATACCAAAGAAGAATTGGCTGAGGAACAGGAGGAAGCTGCTGCTAAGGAAGCAGAACAGGCTGCTGCTCAAATGCAAGATCAAGAAGGTATTGCTCAGGGTGGGAAAGACCAGGATATGGATCGTGATCAACAGGGCAAGGATGCTGATGCTGCTAGAGACGAGGGCGCAGCCCAGTCAGATCATGAGCGTCAAATGGAAGTAGAAAAGAAAAAACCTAAAAAAGAATCTATTGATCACGACTTAGTAAAGACTCTTACTAAGCTAAAACGAAAGATTCTTACTGAATCAGGAGAAGGGAGTTCTAAGATCGCCTCTATAGATAGAATTATCTCTAGAAATGTAGAAAATCCCTAAAAAAATGAATAAACAACTTTACTATATATTCATAGGCTATAATAGCGTATTACAAGGAGTTAGAAATGCTTAATCACTTATTCGAAAATAGAAACACCACGGTTACGAATCTTTTAAAGCTAGGAGACTGCTTAGGAAGGTCTTTAAGAGAGAATATCGAACTATTTTCTATTGATAGCGAAGAAAAAAAGGTCGCTTACCTCTCAGAGACTGGGAAAGTGATCTCTGGTGATTACTCTGTTACTGAGGATCTTTCTTTAGAGAATATTCAGGTACAAGAGGCTTCTATCTTTACAGATAATGAGGTTTTTGATGATTTTGTAACGGATAAAGTGTCTAACTTCGTAGGGGATTTAAATTCTAACAATTATGGAGATGCTGATAATAACTTTAGTGAGATTCTTTCTTTATGGGAGAATAGACTTAAGTTTGAAAGTGTTAAAAAGCGGTTAGAGGAGAAGTCCACTCTATTCTCTGAGTCCTATAACATTGTTAATACTGAACAATTTCAACGATTTTTAGAAATTATGCCACAAGTAACCGATTTCTTAAAAGAAGAAAAAGAAACTATTCAAAAAGTACGGGAAATTGAAAACGCTATTAAATTATCTAACTCTGTTTCAAAAGCCTTTAATTTCCCCAGACTTTCTTCAGACAAGTTAGAAGAAGACAAAAGTTATACAGTCTCTAAGGGGTTAAATAAATCTATTTACGAATTAATCTGTAAACAAGAGCTAGTGAAGAAAGAGCTTTTAGAATCTAAGAAGAATTTTGAAGATGTATGGGCCACCAACCCCAGGATTAGACAGCTTGCTGGTTTAATTTTTGAGGATTCAGATGAAATGGTTCTTGAAAATTTGGTAGAGGCTGTAATTGAAGTTCCCTTCTTAGCTCTTACAACCAAAAAACAACTTTTAGAAAGCATTAGTAACGCTTTTAGTCTTACAGATGATAGTGCAATCTCTACTAAGGAATTAAAGAGTTATGTTTCCAGACTGTTTGAAATGAAAAAACCTCTTAAACAGGTCATTATTAGTATCCTTAATGAAAAATATGGCATTAATGTCCAAAATTTAAAGGATAGTGCTACTTTTAACAGTCTAGCTAATACCCAAGTGGTTATTTTTGAAGCTCTCACTAGACTAGCTCCAAAGGGGAGTGTTGTTAAAGAAACCCTTTCTGAATTAAGTAAAGTACTTAAAACTAAAAACGGGGTGGAAGTGATTGATGTAAATGATGTTCTTCAAGAATGCTTTGAAGCGTGTGAATATGATAATTTCTGCCAGGACTTTAGTTTAGTTGAGGAAATTTCTTTTGAAACCATTCTTGATGAAGAAGTTAGTGCTACTGAACTTTTAGAAAAGGTAAAAGAAAAACTTCTTTTAGATAAGAAGAAAAAGAAGAAAAAGAAGAAAAAGGATGAAGAGGATCCCTTTAAGCCTAACGCAGAAGATGATAATTTAAGCCCCGAACAAGCTCAAGGTAAGGCTGGTGCGGAAAAAGATGAGAAACATCCCGCTAGTGATTGTGATTTAGAGGACGATTCTGTTAGAGCAGCAGAAAAGAAGACCCCTAAAGCTAAAGAAATGAAAGAGGGGGCCGAAGAGGCCGCAGAAGCTCCTCCAGAAGCTCCTCCAGAAGCTCCTCCAGAAGAGGCTCCAGAAGGTTCTTCCGAAGAAAGTCCCGCTCCCCTCACTAAAGATGAGTTTTTAGATGGTTTAAAAGATATGGAAGAGCTTCTTAAAGGAATGAGTGCTGAAGAAGAAGAGGATTCTGTAGACACTGCTGAAACTGATGAAACGGAGGCGTAATCTGTGGCGACTGCATGTACAGGAGGCTATCCCCCTCTAGTTCTATCCTCTATAGCGGGAATTTGCACTATTGTAGAACTTCCTGAAGGGGAATGCTTATGTGCGCCCGTTTGTGGACTAACGGGCACAACAGGGGGTGGTGGTCCTGGTCCCCGTGGTGATACTGGTCCTCCTGGTCCTACTGGCAATACTGGCAATACTGGCAGTACTGGTCCCGCTGGCAATACTGGCAATACTGGCAATACTGGCAATACTGGCAGTACTGGTCCTCCTGGTCCTACTGGCAATACTGGCAATACTGGTATGACTGGTGCTGGTAATACGGGTAATACTGGTAATACGGGTAATACTGGTCCCTGTTGTACAGGTTCCACTGGTATGACTGGTGCTGGTAATACGGGTAATACTGGTAATACGGGTAATACTGGCAATACTGGCAATACTGGTCCCTGTTGTACAGGTTCCACTGGTATGACTGGTGCTGGTAATACGGGTAATACGGGTATGACTGGTATGACTGGTAAGACTGGTGGGACTGGTGTTGGTGTTCCTGGTAATGATGGTAATACGGGTAATACGGGTAATACGGGTAATACGGGTAATACGGGTAAGACTGGTATGACTGGTGCTGGTAATACGGGTAATACTGGTAAGACTGGTAAGACTGGTCCCTGTTGTACAGGTCCTACTGGTCCTACTGGTCAGACGGGTATGACTGGTAAGACTGGTAAGACTGGTCCCTGTTGTACAGGTTCCACTGGTAAGACGGGTCAGACGGGTCAGACGGGTAAGACTGGTAAGACGGGTGAGAGGGGACCTGCTGGTGGAGTTACTGGAGAAACTGGACTTACTGGTATGACTGGTATGACAGGTAAGACGGGTATGACGGGTCATACTGGTGCTAGAGGTCTAACAGGCCCCGCTGGCATGGCCGGAGCTTCTGCTGGAGAAGATGGAGCTACTGGTCCTACTGGTCCTACTGGTCCTACTGGGCCTACTGGTCCTACTGGGCCTACTGGTCCTACTGGTATGACTGGTAAAACGGGTAAGACTGGTATGACTGGTGCTGGTAATACGGGTAATACTGGTAAGACTGGTAAGACTGGTGGGACTGGTAAGACTGGTGGGACTGGTGTTGGTGTTCCTGGTAATGATGGTAATACGGGTAATACGGGTAATACGGGTAATACGGGTAATACGGGTAAGACTGGTATGACTGGTGCTGGTAATACTGGC
>Ga0209128_1002719_pt1 | contig 11295 bp, 8 predicted proteins | sample ETNvirnome_6_100_FD_184072 | JGI IMG/M metagenome (GOLD analysis project Ga0209128, IMG submission 184072) | Marine viral communities from the Pacific Ocean - ETNP_6_100 (SPAdes) (version 2) | ecosystem: Environmental > Aquatic > Marine > Oceanic | place: Pacific Ocean | collected 2013-06-19 | reverse complement strand
GGTGCCATGTTCGCGATGGTCGGCAACCCAACTTTTTGCATCCCATTTACTGACGCACTGGCAATCGTGTAATTTGTGTACATCGCAATTGGTGGTCTGAACTGCATCGGGTAGTTATTTGTTCCACTATTAATCATCCAGTTTCGTGATGTTGCGCCGTAATCATGAACCTCGTTTGCGTAATCATAATGGATCGTTGCACCCGTTGCTGGGTCTGTCAGTCCTATCTCTTCCCACGTTCCTAGATCAAAATTGTAATAAACAAATCCCGTTCGGTTTGTTCCAGTTCCACCATGCCGGTCCCAAGCTGAACACTCCTTCGCCAGTCTCATATCTGCGTTGTTGGGAAGATCAAACACCAACTGAATCTTTGAACTTAGGGGTGAATCAAATCCCGGAAGCACTGTATTGGCTGTGCCCGTTGCGTAAAACGAAGAACCGCTAACACCTGCTTCGAGATGAACTCTTGAATCGTTAAATGCCCTGTAGCCCTCAGCAATCACACCCGTCAAAAAGAAGGTATCCGAATCGATCGCACTGACTTCCACTGTTTGGGTCACGTCTAACGTTGGTGCGGTATTAGGTGTTGCAACGAGCTTGTCTATGTACCGTGAACCTGAAGGCAGGCCGGTACCTGCAACCTGGATCGTGCTCTCAAAAATCAAAACATCAGTATCATCAAACGGTGATACAAAATTGCCCAAATAGTCTTGATCACCAGTCCTTCTAATAGTGGGTGTTGCTATCACACTTTGATCATACCGTGCCCTTTGAACCTTTGCAGGCAGAGAAACGATTCCTGATTTTGTGTCTGATCCGCTTATTACAGCCATTACTTCATCCACCCGCCGAAAACTATTGAATCCGTGCCCTTAGAATCCGGACCAAATTGCGAACGTTCATAAGTAAATCCTGACGCTGCAAATCGTTCATTTGGCAATAACGCCTCGTTGTTTATTGCTCCTGTTTGAGGAAGCGGTAGCGATGCAACTATGGTTGGATCGGCTAATCCTGCGTATGTGAGTGTTTTTTGGTCGGCATCCACAAAAGGTGTGCCCTCGATATCCAACGTATAAAATGATCCAGTCGCCGTTAGCATTGTAAGCTTCCGCGTGTCTCCGTCGATGAAACCTCTACACGGGCTTGCAACAAAATCTATCACGTTCGTGATCTTTGTCTCACCTGGAAAGTGATCCTGCGTACCTTCACTAAATCCACCAATGACAGGTGACGATTCCCCTTTTGAACCAGAAAAAACCACGAGATTTTTTGGAAAGCCTTCAAAAACAAATATCGTTCCGTTGTGTCGCCTGTCATTGAGCGCGGCAGCACCGAGATACCGCGTTTGCAAACCGGCAGATAAATTTGGGGGCGTTTCTGGTGGTGCCAGACTTGTTTTGTCCACATACACGGTTGATAAGTTAAGCTCTTCGCTCTGTCCAATCAGGGGCGATGTTAACGTATAATTGGGAACCTGTTCTCTCTTAAGACCTCCTACAGAAGATGCAACACCGAGAGCAGTTGAAGATAACATATCGTTAAAAGCAGAACCTGGAGTCATGTTTTGAAGGTTAGAGCCAGAAATCTCTGCCATCAATAAAGTGGAGCCCTCCGTCGACACCACTGCAGGAATCATGATCCCACCCGTCAAACCGTAATCTTTGTACGTTTTTTCCGAAGTACCCTGAATCAGCGCGTTTTTTCCGATTATTCGAAGACTCTTGCTTTTAGACTTTTTACTCACGATTATCCCCCTATGTCCAAGACGAAACCTTCACCTTCACCATGAAAATCGCTAAATTCGTTGTCCTCCCATCTCAGATTTTCACTTAAATAACCGTTCTCTCCGTAATACTTGTATTTGCCACGTTCCAGTGTATGCGGTGAAACTATGAAACGCACACCCAAAAAATTTGTGTTTTGTGGCAAAACAGAAGCGATCAAAGACGTAAGCGTGTCATCAAAAAACCTGAAAAAATCAAAAAACGTTGACAAGTTAATCTTAGACTCTAAACGATTAAAGTAAATCTCGCGTAGGTGTCTCATATCTGGATACTCTTCAGAAAATGTGGTTTGATGAGTGCCTATGGCGTTCTCAAGCGCTTCTAGCGTGCCAAATATTTTCATGATATCCTCGTTTAAAGCCTGCGACGTGCTCACCTCCACCAAGAACCGGTTATCATTCTCTATCTTGTTTGAACGAAGGTAATCTTTGTCATTCACGCTTATGGCAGCCAGTGTTTCTGCAATGGACGCGTCTTGAAGCGTTTCAATCTGTACCTTGTTATCGCTTGAATTCACATCAAACTGTGGTGTGAACTGTGTTGTTCGCACCTGTTCTTTTTTGATTATGCGTTTTGAAGCTTCAAAACCCGTACCCGACATATGAAACTTAACGACCCTCCTGAGGGGGGAGTTGATGGATGGAAGCCAGGGGGCACCGAACACACCGCTCACTTCGCTTTGTGCGTAATCGAATAACGTAATTTCGCCCGCGGCGTTTGACGTTGTTATCGGTTGCTGCATCGTCGTGGCAAGGCGTAACCTTTCCCAAGATCCTGAAAGCGTATTTCCAAAACAGAAATTCACATTGGGATCAACAACGCCCAACGAATCAGGGCTTAGCGCGTGGGTACTTATCTCATCTTTCGTCAGCGCCTTTGTCCAAAAACGTAACTGTGCTAGCTTACCCGAGAACTCTGTCGCGCGTGCATCGTCATTAAACTCGGTTCCATTTAACCCCCACGCTGAATAAAACCCAGTAGTAGAACCGATGCTTTGACTTCCGATTGCAAGAAAAGTGCCCGAAGCATTTAAGCCGAAGGCATTATTGATAAAAAGTCCCCCGGCAGCCTGCGGATACGTCGAAGCCAGTGATCTTGCCGAATACAGCGTCGATGATTCGTCCCCAAGTTTCTTGGCGTTCAAAAAATAAGACGCCGATTGGTGGAGTGCACGCTCTCGACCAAACGAGACGTGCCAAATGTTACCGTCTGTGACGTCGACATTGTCAAGTGACATGCTAAGCGGTGAAGGCGTACCGTTTGACGAAGAGAAAAGGGTGGCTTTCTGATCACAGAAAAAAGCTCGAAGCGCGGGCGCCGCCCCAGTTTCTTGTACGGGTCGGAACGCAACAACGTTCGCCCATAGCCACGGTAGATCGCTGGTCCCAACCCCAGCACTCCCGGTGCTCAGAAACCTCACCAACGATTGCGTTAAAAAGTGTGTTCCCGTAAGGGGGGTATCAAACTTATACAAGCCCTCAACTGTGAACGACGCCGAGGTAAGCATACCATTGTCTGCCACTCTGGGCAGGAAGGTGTTGGATAAAGGAACACCTGGCTCAACCTTGGACGCGCTCAGAAACACGCTCTTGATGACGGGCTTATCGCTAGCAAAACCCCGAGCGTCCGTTGTATCGGTTCCAACAAGCGAACCACTGAAATCCAAGAACTTAAGATCTATGACCAGATCCCTCACTGATGTTTTAATGTTATCAACATTTCGACCACCAAACTCGACGGTCCTAAACACCTTTTGGTGCTCAAGGCCAAGCGTGTTCAAGATACCATTCACTGCCGCTCGTGTTCCTTTTGACCTGATTATCTCAGGAAGTGACACGAGCACCCTACGCCAGAGCTTGTTTTGGGCATCACGCATTGATTCTGCTGAAAGACCCGATGTAACGCCAACGTTTTGTGCCAGCAAGAACTGAGCAAACTTGGCTGCTGTGAACTGTGACGGTAGGTTAAACCCCATCTGTTCTGCACGTGTTACGAGAAACGTATCCGCCAGTCCTTCGTTTGCATCGTATTGCACGTTATCAAACTGCGAAAACTGATCAATGTATATCTTGAGTTCGTCAAAGAATTTACCGTACATAAACAGAAGTGATGCAATGATTTGTGATGATGGAATCTGTGCGCCGCCAGGAAACGCAGTATTTGCAAATATGGCATCGCCAGTATTTGCATCTTCATCTGCAAACCCTTCAGCTTGCGCGGCCTCAAGAAGATAGTGTTGTGGTACAAGTCGGGTTATGAGGTTCGGGTTGTTTGCATCGTACTGGCTCGCAGATGTGAGAAGAGTACTGTTTAAGCTCACCGTAGTATCGAAACCCGGAAACAGTACGGGGTTGTCTTCCGGTCTTTCCAAAATCATCGGGTTGGAAACGCCAGGCCATATCAACACGCCCGAGGAGTTCTTACCTCTTATTATTTGTGCTGCTGCTGTGGTGGATATTGAACCGTGTAGCGAATTACCGCTTGAATCAAGCACAACAGTGTTTCCACCATAACTTCCTGTTGGCGCATTGAACCTGTAATAAAGCTTTAAATCGTTACTTGTAAAAATGTTCTTGGTTGCGTAATTATGTTGATCATCTAGCGAACGGGTGGCGTGGAATATTCTCAACTCATCAATGGCGCCTGTTAGCGCTAGCGTAGGTGTGTATGTATCGAAACCCGGAGAACTGTGGACTGACCCGCTCCCAATATACAACGGACTCGATGAAAAATCGATCTTTCCAAACTCAGCAGCTGCCGATGATGTTGCTTGTAACTCTGCGTTTTTATATAGCTTGAGTTTTTGTGCGCCGGGTTCCCTGTCGAACGTTGCAACGATGTGCGACCATTCACCTTTCGGGACAGTCATTGATGCACTTAAGCCCAACGTTCCGGAAGAAACGTAAAAGCCGATCTCCGCGTTTGTTGTATCACCGCTAGATCCAGTTTGGGTTAGCGTAATACCGTTCGAACCAGAAAGCTTTTGAAAAATGATGGTTCGGGCAGTCGCGTCGGCGGAGGTGGCGTGAAAGTGCATCTCAAACGAAATTGATTTCATACCAGGGTCAAGAATACTTTTTCCACTTTTGTCTTTTGACAATGTCGGGTAATCTGTACCTGCAAAATCCCTAACAGTTATCGGCGCGCCAGCGACGGTACCTATCCACCTGGCAAAGTTTTTGTACTTTGGAAACTGATCGTACACATATCTCTCAAAGCCCGTTAAGCTTTGCAGGAACTCTTCTCTCTCAGTGAACGTACCGTCGAATGGGTAATGGTTTATAACCCTCTCAAATGCAACGTTGACGTTTGATTCAGCAGAATTGAAGAACGTGTGATTCTCAAACTTAGAAAAATCAAGAGGTATCTGCTGTGTGCTCTTTAAGGGTGATCCAGGCGGATCAAACAAGAAGGTACCTGATGATGCACCAATTGAACCGCCTATGTCACCAAGCGTTAATTGTGTATAGCTCTCGACCTGTCGCACAGTTGTGCTTCGAGTCACAGAAGGATCAAAAAGAATTCCCAGATTCCGTATATCCTTAACACCCATCAAACAACCTTAAACACTGACGTGGTTTTAAACACCTCTGTTTCACCGCTATCAATTAATTTAAAATCGAAAGTGTAAGTACGACCCACGAACAACGCAGACATATCGAAAGTGAAATACATTCCTTCGCTATCTTCGGAGAGTCTTGTACCATTATTGCTTTCCGCGAACGGAATTATGATTTTATCTGTCATGACATCACGTACACGATAGTACGCTTTTTCTATGACGGCCGATTTAAGTCTATACGGAAACCTCTTTGCTGTGGTTTGAGCATTATAATCGGTCACAAAGACACGAAGCTTGACTTTCTCAGTTTTACCAAATTCAGGAGAGAGGTTTGTTATCTTGATACCAAGATCTTTGGGAATTTCATTAAATCCAAAACGAACGGGTGCATTTACCTTTAAAGAACCTGTATGCCACGCTACAGAATTGTTTAGATCCTGCCAGTATGTATCGAACGTGATGCTGCCACTGTCTCTCACGTAATCGGCAATCGTTGTCGTACCACCGATTACGGTCGTATCCCCGCTGAACAGAGCGAATGAAGAAGAGTACACACCGGTCACAAAGTTATTGAGATCTCCCGAAATCTTATGTTGACTTGCAGTCATAATCTTAGAGAAAGATCCTGACACAAGATTCATGTGGAGACAAATTGGAGAAACAGTTGAACCGGTAATTGGTATTAGTGCCGATCCACTTTTAATATTTGCAGGTTTCCCTCTTTCAAAAGAATCTAAAAATATCGAACCACTCAGGTCAAAAAAGAATGATTCATGGTGATCCTGTATCGAATCATCAAACCCAATTCGTAATAGTGGTTTCAAAAAGACATTTCGTGCTTGGTTCGCCCCAAACCTCTTAACAAACCACGTTTTTGTATCATCCTCCTCACTGCCTGTGAAGCTTAGCCTGAACCCATGGTTGGTGAACTGACCCGCAAGGCTTGCGGAAACCAGTTTTGTTACATTAATCTTAAGATCCTCATCGCCCTCAACAAATGTTTGTTTGCATTCAAAATTGAGATAGGAAGTCGAATCAGCAATATTTCCGCTTGCAAAATAATCCACAGATTCAGGTCCGTCACTAGAACCTGAGGCGCCGGCGCCACCAGATACCCACATAGTTGCCGTACCGGCAGAAAAACTACTGGAATACCAGTTTGCAATGTCTATATCCCTGAATGCGGCAACATCCCGACCGTTTCCTTCATCAAACTTGCGTGCTAATGGGAACACAGATAAAGTGAAATTGGATGGAACACCTTGTCCACCCATCACATCATACATTAACAACTCTGCTTTAAACGATGAATTTGTATAATCAAGGCTGGATTGTGTAAGAGCACGAAGGGGTGCATAATCAAACTTAAGCAAACCTCGCGATAATTCAACAATTGTGGGGGGTGCACCCTGTACGCCCGTCACTTCATTGTAAAGCTTGAAAAGATCTATCGTACCTGCACGTCCCACATTTGCGTCCGATGCCGAAAACGAGTTGTTAATGATCTTATCTGTAATATACGTATCGGCGCTAGCTGTGAATTGTAAGATCATAACACGTTTCCAATGATATCGGTATCTGAATATTTTAGTTCAAAAATTGCTCCAGCTTGAGGTACTATTAACCCGTTCACTAAACTTGCGTTTAAATCAAACAATTCTGGTGAGTAAGACTGTTCGTTTTGGGAACCAAAAAAGTTTAGAAACTCGAGCGAAGGAAGTGCCATCACCCCTGGGGAGTTTAAGATGGAGAAAATGAGATCAGACTCAACGATGGGTTCGCCCACCTGAAACTTAGAAACGTCTAAGAGGGTTTTTAGATTGTTTAGCACGCCCTGAAGCGTGGTTATTTTGTTTGCGTTAGGTGCCACCCTGATCGTGAACTCTACACCAAAATTGATTATTTTTACGTCTTTTATCTGAATGGATTCGCTGATCAAACGAAACTCATTTAGGTAGTTTCGTAAATTAAGCTTAAGCGTATCAGACGCAGCAGCTAGCTTTCCGGAAGAATCTCTGCTTACGATATACAGGTCGCTTGACAGATTGTTATCTGTCGACGGAGTTACTCCCGCTCTATAAACCCGACCGAATTGGGCCGGTAACGTATAAATCCTAGCCAGCAGATCTTCCCTGGTCACAATTCTGTTTTGAGAATTATTTGCAGAAGGAATCTTAGCCTTAAGAGCCGCCACAGACAAAACATCATCACCACCAGTTGCGGGATTGGGATTGGTCACAGAAACACTGGCTTTTGTGATTTGAATTTGTGATGACGTTGCCGCCGATGGAAACAAGATGTTCAGCGTTGTAACCTGGTTTATAGCACCAGAACCCACGTTAGTATTGAGCCCACCACCCGCAATATAGTTGATTGTAAGCGAAGTGTTACGTGGTGAAACACCCAAAGAGTTTGAATTCAGTAACGAATTCGGATCTATAGAAAATCTCGAAAACGTTGTTGTTCCCACAAGAGGCAGAGCAAGATCGGAAGGATCTGAAATTATGTTGTCTTGAAACGATTTCGCATCCCCGGATCCAAAACGTAATGTCGTAAGCCGTGTCGTCAAACTTGTGGATTGCGTAAACCGGTAAGGCGCAGGGATTATTTCAAGGTTAGAAGTTGCCTCAGACTGATCAACAGCCGACTCTGTGGAAACCGCTTTGAAAACGTTGTCCTGACTTAAATCATCAACCTCGTAGTAAGTGTTATTGTTTAAGTCAACAACTGAAAGTATGTTTGAAGCATCAGCGCTTGATAGGGTGATTGTTCTAAATGAAACGTGCACGTCTGGGATACTGAACGTTTGCGTAACAAGCTTTCCACCAACAACCTGAAAGGATCGTGAAACCTTAAACGTTTCGGGAGCGCCGAGAGTGTCGGTGGTTGCTATCTCAATTTCGGCTATCAATTCACCCAAAAAATCTGTTGCTGCATAATCAACGTCATCGATGGTCGTAAACGTAGTACCGTTTGTTGCTCTAAGCGCGGTGCCCATGAGAACTTTCGGAAGCTGGCCCGTATCTGGGATAACTTGGCCGGCGACAGATTTTGAACCAACAATGAACGAAATCTTGACATACGTTGATGCAGGAGCTTTTCCTCGGATCTTAACACCTGCGTTGTTGAGATGCGTCTCGATGTTTGATAACTCAACCGCGCGAACGTAATTCAATTCGTTAAACTGGTGATCCATATAAAACGACATTGTATCGCCAACAAACGCAGCCATGTCCACGAGCAACCCACCCAGCGATGCTTCGGAAAAATCCTGAATCTTGTCGGGATAAAAAATCCTTGCATACTCAATGAGTTGTGCCCTAAACCCATCAAAATCTCGAGCCAGATAGTTTCTTTGTCTTACATTCTTTAATTTATTAGCCACTTATCCACCCGCTTGAAGGATTATTTCAATGCCCTGTTGGCTAACGCCTATCGACGGAATGTTATACGTTATTCTGATACCCACCGTTGCCAGGTCCTGTTCGTTCAAGCCCTCTTCAAATGTTTCAAACGTTAACGGTTCGATGAAAGACATGTATTTAGATATTGCTTTGTTAATTCGTCTGATAGCAATTGCATCAAAATCCGCCTTTCCTAAGTCAAAAAGAAGAGGTCTGATGTTCCCCCCGAAATCATACAACCCCAGACGCTCGCCGTGGTTTGTAAGTAACAGATTCCTGAAGTTATCTTTGATGTTTTTCAATATATCGGTGTGCATCGCAAACAAACCATCCCCGGTGCTGAACTGCACCGGTGTCTTGATACCGATGTAACGAGTTCTGCCGGTTAGGTCTGTTTGGTCTTGCGCTTCAACGGCCGTCATGCCGACCGACTTGAAGCTGTATATCTTATTAGATCCCGCGGGCAAGGTTCACCTCAGTGTATAAGTATCATCCTTGTGAGGTGCTTCATTCCGATTCAAACACCTCCGCGTCGATTTGTTCATTCAAAAACTCCGCGATTGCTTTTGCTAATGCATCTGCCAGTGCGGAAGCGTCGGGAGGAGGTTCAGTGGGGATGGCTTCAATTTCCGTTTTTAGTTTTAGTGCCAAGTCTGCTTCATCAACGGGCATTTTTTCTCCTACTTTGTTTTGCTTGTCTGGCTAAGGATGGTGCTGAATGTTTCCTTAAGTAACGTCAATGCCGTACCGCTATCGGCAAAAGGCACGGGTATCCCAAAAACGAGTCGTGGCAGGACAATCAAGTCGATCATAGCTTCGAGGACTGTGACCAATGCGTCACCCTTGACAAGGGGTTCCGTGAGCGGATCCGAACCCAGGACGATCTTGGGTCCATCAATCATGATCGTCCCGTCGGGTTGCATGATGATGACTGCCTTATCGATCCCGTCGGTTCCCTCTTTAACGATCTTGATGCTACCGTTGATACCGTTGATGGTATCCTGTCGCGCGACTATACGAACCTCATCCGATTTAACGATGACGTAGGGTGATGCTATGACGGGAAGCACGGGGATCAGATCCACCGGCGGGTACGTAAGACCTAACTTAAGGTCCCCGTCGGTGTTCATGGAGACGTAGACGCGTGATGAATCGGACACGAAATCAGGATCACCCTCAACGGGATTTATGAAATACTTGTCCGTCTCGTCCTGTTCACGGGAGTTTTCAATCACACGGGGTGCTGTGCCCACCGGATCTACATCCACGTCGGCAAGGAACCTTCCCCGTCCAGCGACAACATCGATGCTACCTGCCAGAGTTCGTTGCGTCTCTTCCACGGTCTTCGAAGCGTTACTGGTCTCGCTGGTTGCAGGCGACTCGCCAGAACCCCAGCCCCGATCATCACTCAACAAAATGAGCGTGTTGTTTGAGCCCTGCAAAACAAGGTCACCGATGCGCCGAGTTAAACGAGGCACCGGCTCTGGGGAAAACGATATCTCGGCAGAAGATTCATCAACGATCACATCGTAACTGTCCGGTTCTGGCAGTGTGAAATGTGGTGGTGTACCGTCACCGTTCGGAAAACTCGCGGTCACATCAGTGGGTGCCGGAAGGATCTGGCGATCGAGGTGTGTGTAGTTGATACCGTCTGTGAAACCAGGGGCTGTGATCCTACACATCCAGTACAGATATTTCATCTCCTGGCCCGGACGTTCCGACATCACCCAGACCTGTTCACCTGGTTTCACGGGTAACTGAAGGTGTGGTGGAAAGAACGGAAAGCAAAGCGTTGACTTCGTTTCCGATTTTGCTGCACCGGCGGTGACGATCTTGATCAAAAGCGAGTTTCGGGGTATGAGATAGCGTAGCGTCTCTACGGGATCACCAGCTTCCTCATCAAAGGATGGGATAGCCGGGTTACCTGTCAGTATCCCGGGATTCGAGATGTTATTGAAGATTTCCAGAAGTTCTTCGTCACTGTAATAGCTTGGGTCATTGAGCATTTCCACGACAACCGCACGTAAAAACACGCTCGGATGTTTTTTACGAAACCGACGTTCAGCTGCTGACGTTGTTTTGCTGACCGGCGAGTTCATCGCACTTGCTCTATCTGTCACCGCTAATCTCCGCGAACATGTCGTCAGCATCAATCTTTGTTGCCTTAGATTCCTCTCGGGCAATTAAGTCTGCAAGCTTGAGAATTTGTTCGTTTGATTTACACATACGTTCTAGATACTTCACCATGATCGAGCCAACAGCCACGTGATCCGCTTGGCTCCCTTCCATTTTTAAGTATAGGTTTGTGTAAAGCGTGTTGGCATTTTCTCGATCATTCAAAGCGTTTTCGTAAATCTCCTTCCACAAGAGTTTTTTCTTGTCCTCGAGGCTTGAAATCTTATCCAGGAGGTCAGAAAACGCATCGATCTTCTTGTTCGTCGCCTCCAGACGATCGATTGCATCGTTTCTTGCTTTAGTCAAAACTCACCTCAAAAAATCTCGAATTCGTTGCTACCACGAATTGTCTTGTAATGTTTCCTCACCG
>Ga0209128_1002715_pt1 | contig 11299 bp, 17 predicted proteins | sample ETNvirnome_6_100_FD_184072 | JGI IMG/M metagenome (GOLD analysis project Ga0209128, IMG submission 184072) | Marine viral communities from the Pacific Ocean - ETNP_6_100 (SPAdes) (version 2) | ecosystem: Environmental > Aquatic > Marine > Oceanic | place: Pacific Ocean | collected 2013-06-19 | reverse complement strand
AGATATGGTTGTCGCAAAACAATCAGGTCACATAGGTGGTGCTTTTTCTATGGCAGAATTGACTAGTGTATTGTATGAGGATTATGATATTGGTGGTAAAGATAAATTGATTTTATCTAAAGGACACGCAGTTCCTATTATTTATGCAGTTCTACATGAGTTGGGAAAAATAACTGATGATGAATTAGATTTGTTTAGAGAGATAAACTCACCATTACAGGGACATCCTGATAAAGAACGATTGCCTATTTTAGACGCCACAACGGGTTCATTAGGACAAGGTTTGAGTATTGCAATAGGACATTCACTTGGTAAAAATTTAAGAGGTGAGGATGGAACTGTCTTTTGTGTGTTGGGTGACGGAGAATTACAAGAAGGACAAGTTTGGGAATCATTAATGTACTATCCTAAAACAAAATTAACTAATTTGATTTGTATCATAGATTGGAATAAAGGACAGAATGATGGCTATACTAAAGATTTTAGTGTTATGTACGATAATTTACAAGAAAGAATATCTTCTTTCGGCTGGCGTACTAAAATAATTGATGGTCATGATATGAAAGAAATTAGAAATCATTTGGACTTTGAAAAAGAATTTCCGCATCTTGTTGACCCGAACGGCACACCATTATGTTTAATTTTAGATACGGTTAAGGGTAAGGGAGTTTCATTTATGGAACATCCATCTTGGCATTGTAAAGTTCCTACTGACGAGGAGTATGAAATCGCAATGAAAGAGTTAGGAGTTTGATATGAAAGCTACAAGAGAAGCATTTGGAAATCACTTACCTTTAATGGGTGATAAGTATGATAACATAGTTGCGTTAGACGCGGACTTGGGTAAGGCTACAAAGATAGCAAGTTTCAAAGAAAAACATCCTGATAGATTTTTTCAAATAGGAATAGCAGAAGCCAATATGATAGGAATATCTTCAGGATTATCTGAATACGGTTATAAAGTTTTTTTAGCTTCATTTGGTTCGTTTATTACTGGACGATATGATATTATTAGATGTAGTTTAGCATATTCAAATCGTCCTGTTGTTATAGTAGGTACTCACGTTGGTATGGCTATTGGTAAGGACGGTGTAACTCAAATGGGATTAGAAGATGTTAGTATTATGAGGGCTTTACCTAATATGAAAATATTAAATCCAGCATCTTATTCTGAAACTATAAAAGTTATTGAGTATTTATGTGAAACAGATTTGGATTCACCACATTATTTGAGATTGGGTAGACAACCAGTTGAAGATATTGATATACCATTTGAGTTTGGTAAAGGACAGATAGTAAAAGAGGGAACTTTTAAAATGAAAAATATAACTTTATTTTCTACTGGATGTATATTAAGTGAAGTACTTGAAGCCGTTAATCTGATAGAGAAGAACACAGCTTATAGTAGTATTAGAGTTGTACATTTTCCAACATTGAAACCTATAGATAAAGATATAATAGTTAAATGTGCTAAAGAAACTAAACATCTATTTACAGTTGAAGATCATTCTATCGTTGGTGGATTGGGTTCTGCAGTTTCCGAAGTTTTAACAGACGAGTATCCAAAAAAAGTTACAAGGATTGGATTGAATGATGTATTTCCAGAATCAGCACCTCCCGTAGATTTATATGAAAAGTATGGGTTGAGTTCAGGTCAGATTGCTAAAAAGGTTTTAAGTGAATCAGTGGATAGATAAAGATACAGAAATATATTGTTCATTTGCTGAGAAGGCCGGTAATACTGGTTGTCAGATGATGAACACTGCATTCTATTATTATGGATTGAATAAGATATACAAATCATTTTCAGTAAATAATATTGAAGATGCTGTGAGGTCAGTTTTAACTTTAGGTATTAAGGGATTCGCTATTACTATGCCATATAAAGTAGAAGTATTGAAATATGTTCATAATAAGAAAGATTCCGTTAAAGAGATAGGATCAGCAAATACAGTTCTAAATACCAATGGTCGTTTGACTGCCTATAATACAGATTCATATGCTGCTACTATTTTTTTAGATAGATACGATAATCGGAAAAAGTTATACATTGTAGGTGATGGTGGATATGCTAGAGCAGTTACATGGGCAGCCGATGATTGTAGGTTTAGAGTAGAGAGTGTGACAAGAGAAAATTGGAATACTCTAGGTGACATTAAAAATTCTATTGTTTATAACTGTACTCCAGTAGATGTAAGTGATTTAATTCATAAATCAAATGATTTTATTGATTGCTTGACTTCTTCTCAGACTGGAGTTAAATTGGCTGGTTTACAGGCATCAAAACAATTTGAACTTTATACAGGTTTGGAGTTTCCATTGTGAAAGATAATTTAACTATTTTACAAAATTTTATTATTGGCGGAAAAGCTAGGTTAAATCATTTTTTATCTGATAAAGGTATATCATGTACTGCAAAGGTGTTAGATGGAGTAGAGTGGATTGTCAATTACAAAAGAGATGACGAATATTATCCGATAGTAAAACAAAAATATGATGAACTTTTACCACATTGGAAAGAGGTTAGAATATTAGAGAATGATAATTTTACTTGGGTTAAATCTACTTTATCTTTGCTTGAACATGTAAAGACACCATATGTTTTTTATTTGATAGAAGATAGAATGTTTTATCAGACAACAAAAGAGGAGATGGAGGGTGTTGTACAAGATTTAGTTGATAATGATATAGGATTATTTTTGATAGGGAAAATATCCAAGTATGGATTAGATAGACATCCAACAGTTTGTAGACGTGCAGGAATTCCACCTTATGAAAATGAAAGTGAACATCTTTGGTTTTTTGAGAGTCGTAATGCTCCACATTATCCTTTATCAAATGATGCTATTTATAGGGTAGATGTTCTGAAAAAATCTTTAGAAAGGATAATAAAAACGAAGGAAAAAGTCCCAAGAGTTTTGGAATATGGTCCAAACTGGTTGACTGATGGGTGGCCAGAGTTGAAACAAGCTGTTCCAAAAAATTACATAGTAACTTCGGATGATGATTCCGGACATACGTTAGGAGATATAGATATGTCTGCAAATGAAATTATAAATAGAAAGAAGAAAACTGTTGAAACTAATCCAGAATTTGCATCTGAAATTGTATTATCTATACCTTATTGTTATTATTTATATAAAAATAATTTGTTAGAGAAGGTAGTTGTCTGTGAGGGGATGTCACCTTTTTATTATTTTTGTAATAATATTGAAGAGGGATTTGATCACAGGTCACTTGACAATGAAGTAGCTTTAAAAGATATACCAAATAAGTGGTTACATAATTCTGAAGCAGGTGGTAGACGAGCTGGGGTTATAGATTATTCTCAATGGGAATGCCCACCATATCGAGAATATTTTAGAAACAATTTATTTGATGACATAAAACCATTTATAGTGGTAAATAATATATACAATATCGAATCGGATATAAATGATACCAGCCCAATACGATTTTTTGATATTAAAAATTTATATGATATTTTTAATTATTTAACGGATTGTGGATACACGGTGGTTTATAAACGTCCAGACAATACAGAATTTGTTACAGATCAAAATGAATCATATACTGCGAAGAGAGATATTAAGTTAGAAGCTGAAGTGGAAGGTATTGGGTTAATTAATGATTATGAATTATGTATTTATTATGATGATGTTATTAACATAAATGATATTAAAACAAATTTAGATTATAGTACTTTGAATTTAAAATTATTCGCAGAAGCAGATGGATTTATTTCTATTAACGGAGGTGGGTATCAACTTTGTGCTTGTTATGAAAAACCAATGGTAGTATATACTACTAAAGGAAAAGAACTTAGACCTAAGTATCTTGAATACGAAGATAGTTTTATTAAAAAATTAGCTAATGCTCCTATATATCCTATTTTTGACGATGCTAATGATTGGGATAAAAATGGAGGTAGAAATTATGAATTATTGGACAGTACTGTAAAAAGTGTATTTAAATAAAAAATGTCATTAAAAATTGTTAAGGTTAATGGTATGAATGGTGTTGTTACTTCAATTGATGTAGATACTAATAATATTGTATATGAATTTAGAGGTAGAGAAGTACCAGATCCAACTAGAACATCTGTACAGATAGGTGATAAACACATCGAAGATGATATAATTTCATATGTTAATCACAGTTGTACTCCTAGTGTTAGAGTAGAAGATATGAGTTATAACGATTGGAATATGTTTGGAACACATGCATTGATTTCTACCAGAGTTATAGTTGAAGGTGAGGAAGTAACATTTGATTATAATAGTACAGAAAATAATATAGTATATCCATTTGAGTGTAGTTGTCATGGAATAATGATAAGAGGAAAAAATTATGAATGAAATCTCAGGCACTGTTAATTATTTAGTGGTGGTTCCCTGAATGGTATTGACTCACACACTTAGTCCAGTGATGGAAAAAACCCTTTGTGTGGACATCGCCTGAGATTTCTGAGATATAAGAAAATATGAAAATAGGAATAATAGGACAAGGTTATGTAGGAACTGCTATTAAAAGTGGTTTTGATATATATTATGATTTAGAAACTTATGATAAGTTTAGTACTGATAAGAGTACTTGTAATTTATCTGATTTGGTTGCAGAATGTGATGTTATATTTGTATGTGTGCCAACACCTATGAATGCAGATGGTAGTTGTCATATTGGTATAGTTGAGAGTGTTGTAAAAGAAATAGATGATTGGACAAGAAGAAAAGTTAAAGAAGATAAACCAATAGTAGTTATTAAATCTACAGTACCACCAGGAACTACGGATAGATTAAATAAAAAATATAAGAATGTATATGTTATATTTAATCCAGAGTTTCTTACAGAGGCAAATTTTATAGAAGATTTTAAAAATCAGACTCGTATTATATTAGGTGGTACAAGAAAAGGAACAAATAAACTTAGACAAATTTATAGTAAAGTATTTCCAACGGCACACATTATTAAAACAGGTTCAATAACAGCAGAGATGGTAAAGTATATGACAAATGCTTATTTGGCTACAAAAGTATCTTTTGCAAATGAAATAAAAGAAATAAGTGATAAGGTGGGTGCTGACTATGATAAAGTTATAGAGTATGCTACACTTGATGATAGATTAGGTAAAACACACTTTGGAGTACCTGGACCTGATGGCGAGTTAGGATTCGGTGGGCATTGTTTACCAAAAGATATAAATGCATTAATAAGTGTGGCACATGAACTTGGGATAAAAACAGAAGTATTAGAGGCAGTTGTAGAAACAAATGATAGAGTGAGAGAGAATAGAGATTGGGAAGATATGAAAGGGAGAGCAGTGGTATGAAACCTATAAGTTTAATTACTCCAAGTCGTAACAACCTAAAATATTTAAAGTGGGCCTACACATCAATACGGAAGAATTTGGGGTATATACATGAGATATGTATGGCAGATGACTTTTCAGATGATGGAACGTGGGAATGGATGAAAGAGATTGCAGAGAAAGATATCAATGTAAAAATCCATAGAAATGAAGGTCCCACTCGACTTGGACACACAATTTTATATGATACTCTCGTAAATGATTACGCCACAAATGATATTGTGATGATATACCATGCTGATATGTACGCCTGTCCAAACTTGGATACAGAGATACTCAAACATTTAGAACCAGGTAAGGTAGTAAGTGCTACAAGAATAGAACCACCACTACATCCTGATGGGCCAGAGAAAATATTAGCAGATTATGGTATTGAACCAGAGGAGTTTCAAGAATCAGAGTTTCTTAGAGATTTACCAAAGATGATGAATATGCAAAGACCTAACGAAACAACTCGTGGTATATTTGCACCGTGGGCAATGTACAAGGAAGATTTTCAATCTATCGGTGGACACGACCCATTATACGCTCCACAATCAAAAGAAGATTCAGATATATTCAATCGGTTTGTATTAGCAGGATATGATTTGATTCAGACTTGGAGAGGTTTTGTATATCATATGACGAGTCGTGGTTCAAGATTTAAAGACGGGGCAATGAGAAATCCAGCGGGACAAGTGTTTATGAAAGGTAGGGAAAGTAGTGAGTGGTTAGCACAGAATTTAAGAAGTACAAGGAATTTCATTCGTAAATGGGGACACATGGTACGACATGATGAATTGATGTATCCTATCATTCCACCTAAATATGATGTAGGATTTATCGTTGAAAATTGTGATGAGAATATATTGAAAGAATTAGAGCCGTGGTGTTCTAATATTCATGTTACATTAAGTCCCGAACAAATAAGAAATTACATAGATAAGGAACAACCAGATACACAATTCAATCTTACAGAAAGAATACTGTATGATTTTGAACCGATAACAAATAATGTAATTGTTAGGTTTGATACCAGACTTTTAACACCCCAGAATTTTCAGGTATTAGTAAATTTATCGTCAATCATTCAAGAGAGTGGTGAAGTAGGTGAGATGGAATTAGAAATATTTAAGTTTAACATAAAATCACTTGATAGTTATGAGAGAGAGTTAATAAATGTTATTTAAAGATTATATTACAGAAGTACCAGACTTTCCAATCGAGGGAGTTAATTTTAAAGACATATCACCGTTGCTTGCCGACTGGGGAGTGTTTGATGAATGTATTGAGAACCTGGGTGATTTACTTGGTAAATTACCAGACTATTGGATTGGTATAGATGCTCGTGGATTTATATTTGCATCAGCACTTTCTGTTATGCATGGTGGTGGAATTGTAATGTGTAGAAAGGCTGGTAAGTTACCACCAACGGTTTTTAGTCATAGTTACAAAACAGAATATAGTGAAGATACTATACAAATTAAACAAGGTAGTGGAACGGCAGTTATAGTAGATGATGTGTTAGCAACTGGTGGAACATTAGAGGCCACTAATTATTTAGTTAAGACAGCAGGTTATGATGTTATAGATAATTTGGTATTAATTGATTTGTTGTATGTTCCAAGAGTAAAAGATTTTGATTTAGAAGTAAGGAGTCTAATACAATATGAGTAAAAAAACATGGAAAGATGCAGATAAGTCAATTCTGAAATCTTTACCGAGTCCAGAGACAGGTAGACCATACGAATTAAAGATGAAACAACCAGAGCTGACATTTATGGGAGTTCATGAACAGCCAGATTTTGCCACATTATTTATTTTGATGTATCCTAATGGCAAAATAGTTGAACTAAAATCTCTCAAGATATACCTACAACAATACAGAGATATTATTATTTCATACGAGAGAATAATAAATGTTATATTTGAACATATGATGGAAGTTTATAAACCATCAAGATTACGACTTGTATTGGATTGTAATCCACGAGGTGGAATAATGTCAAGAACGACCATTGATTCAGATTGGGATGCACTTGGTGGTGAAGAAAAGTATCGTGATTGGGGTGAAGATGTTTGGTAAAAAAGACATACTGATTGTATGTGCACTTGAACAAGAAACACAAGGTCAATTAGATAATTATTTTGATGATGAACGACAAATACTTTATACTGGAGTTGGTAAAATAAACGCCACACTTAAATTGACTCAAAGATTACATTCATCACATCTACATTATTTACCACCAATGCCAAAACTTGTAATCAATTATGGAACTGCAGGTAGTAGAGAATTATCAATAGGTGAATTAGTAGATTGTACAAAGTTTATACAAAGAGATATGAATGTTAGTGGGATGGGATTTCATCGAGGTCAAACTCCATTTGAAGATATTGAAATTGTTTTAGATTCTAATAGTAAGTTTAATCCTATAGGTAAACATTATGTTTGTGGTACTGGTGATAATTTTGTAGATGGTGTACCGTTGGAATCTTATACCTTTGGAGATAATTGGATGTGTGATGTAGTAGATATGGAAGCATATGCATTAGCAAAAGTATGTAGTCATTATGAAGTTCCGTTTATATCATTTAAGTATATTACAGATAATGCTGATGAACATTCAGCAGGAGATTGGAAGGATAACTGTTCAGATGGTATAGTTGAATTTAAGGAAAAGATATTGGAGAAATTATGAAATCATTAGTTACAGGTGGTGCTGGTTTTGTTGGTACGAACCTAATAAAAAGATTATTAAAGGATGGGCACGAAGTAGTATCAGTAGATAACTATTCTACTGGTAAAAAGGAAAATCATCAAGAGGGTTGTAGGTATCATGATTTTGATTTATCAAGTTCCCATACACTTGGAATATATGTGGATCATGGAAGTTATCCACAGTGGAGAGATGATGAGTATGATGTTATATTTCATTTAGCGGCCTTGGCAAGAATACAACCATCATTAAAAAGTCCACATAAAGCACTTTTTAATAATTTTGTAAGTACTTTAAATATATTAGAATACGCAAGACAGAATGATATAAGATTTGTATATGCTGGTTCAAGTTCAGTTCATCATGGATTATATGAGAGTCCATATGCTTGGTCAAAGTTTAGTGGTGAAGATTTGTGTAAATTATATAGTAATGTATATGATATGGATATATCAATATGTAGATTCTATAATGTATATGGTCCACACCAAATAGAAGATGGAACATATGCAACTTTATTGGGTATATTTCAAAAACAATATAGAGAGGGAAAACCATTAACAATTGTTGGAACGGGAGAACAAAGACGAGATTTTACTCATATTGATGATATTGTAGATGGACTAATCAAATGTTCTAAACAACCATTTAAAGGTGAAATATTTGAATTAGGAAGTGGTGTTAATTTTTCTATAAATGAAATAGCCGATATGTTTGGTAAGGATTATTCAATAGAATATATAGAAAAAAGATCAGGAGAGTATGATGTAACTCTATGTGATTATACATTAGCCAATAAAGTATTGAGATGGAAACCTACAAGAAATGTAAAAGATTATATTAGAGATTTTGTTGAAACAGAGAGATTTTTCAACGAATAAAATTCGATGACTTACTATTTATTACTGGAAGGTGATTCCGAAAAAGATGTTTATTTTGACTCAAATGTTTTAGGAGAAGAAAGTTTTGGAACGTTTTACGCTGGACAAGGTTTAGTAGCCTTGAACAACATAGTTAATCAGAAACCCGAATTACTCGAAACCATCAAGATTCTTGATGATACAAGCAAATCATACACAATTACAGAATTTATGGATTTATTATCTAAATTCAATGTAATTGCTACTTATTTTTAATATAAAAAGTACTTGACTTTTATGTGCATATTTCGTAAGATCAATAAGTTGGAGAATTACAATGACTAATAGAGATTATGAGCTTTTTGAGGAAGAATATGATAAAGAAACTCCCCAAAAATTTAAACATACCAAGAAGAAGAAATCTTGGGAACAATTACAAAAAGATAAAGAACGACAAATAAATAAGAAAAAATGGCAAAAGAAAAGGAGAAAGTCAAAGGATGAAAGTAATAATAGGTAGTTTATTATTATTAATAATAGTTGGATGTGGGGACATTGTAGATTGTAAAGCAAACCCAGAAGAATGTTATGATGTATCTGTAACAGGGGAAACTGATATACGAGTTGAACTCAATCCAAGATTACCACGAGACGAGAATGGTTATTACCATTTAGAATTAGATGAGAGTAGTTGGCAAACATTACATAGGTTGTCAGGTACGGCTTATTTATATGATGAACCACTTGAAGTATTAAAAGTACATTGGCAATCATCTCATTATTGGTATTTAGGAGATACACTCGGTTATATAGTTAATAGATATTTAACTGATGAAGGAATCTATGTATCAGTAGATACATCATATGTAATTGGATTTGATGGTATGGAAGTTCCTACTGTTAATTTTTCCAGTTACAGTAATGCTAGTGGAGAAGTGAATACTATGTTTGCACCAGTTCAGAGTATGGAAGGAGATACGGTTACTATTAGGATGTATTTTTGGAGTGAATGGGATTTTATATACGAAGAAGAGGTATTTTTTATTGTTTTAGATTAGGAGAAGAAATGTGAAATATGTGTTGGTGGATAAAGGGGATAATATAGTTTCCACAATTGACCTTGCAAGTAATGTAGGTATTAGTGGTGCGAAAACATACTTTGTGGGAGTGAAACGAATAGACTCAAAAGAGTTTGATAAGTTATGGAAAGTAATGACAAGAAATGAGTATGATAAAAAACTGGAGATGGGGTTAAGGAAGCCCTCATCACACGGACAAATAGAATGGTGGAAAGAAGATAAAGAAATCACGGATAGTGAATTAAAGTTTTAAATAAGAGAAAAGTTATGAGTAAAGAAGATAAATTAACTCCCGAACAAGAGAAGGAGTTAATCATGTTATCAGCCGAAATTGAGGCCGAGGCAATCAAAATGAAAATGGATTATGATACGAGTCCATCAAGTGAAAGTGGCAGTGTAGTTCATATACACCAAGAGAGTTCATTATTAGAAAATGAGGATGAGGAGCTAGGAAGTCAGGCACTTGTTAGTAGCTCTCAAATACTTGCCAAGGAAATTAAAAAACAAAAAAAGAAAAACGGAGATAAAAAATGACAGATGTATTATGGGTTTTAGTAGGAGTCTTTATTGGCTCAATAGGTGGAGTACTTACTATTTCACTTCTTACTGCAGGTAAGACCGAAGATTTGTATGTAGAAATTTCTAATTTGAGCAATGAAGTTCAAGATTTAAGAGTTCAACGAGAATTACTTAAAGGTGAGATTGAAAGGTTAAATAAACCAAGACGGAAACCAACACCAAGAAAGAAACGAAATTATAAACCTAAAAATCGTAAAAGATAAACTGTGGCATGTGAACTTTGTTTATTAGAACGAAGAATAAATGTCTATATAGATAATGAATATTTTATCATAATGGATTGTGATTCTTGTTTTGTTCCCATGATAGTTTGGAAAGAGCATACAATGTCAGTACCAGAACCAGATGAACAAATAATGGAAGCATTTTTAATTGAATGTGGTAGACGATTCTATGGTGATAAACCATTTTTTATAGATAAAAATCAACGGGATATATTAGACCACATACATTGGCATGCCCGATTAAAGGAGAAGTAAATGGTATTAGATAGTTTATTAGTAGGTGTAATGTTATTCAGTTCATTTGCAATAAGAACACCAAATGTTCAACCAAATCCAGATGATTATGAAGTTAGTGTTGGGTTTAGTCATCAAAATTATTATGTCAATCGTCAATGGGAACGAGAACTTGGTACAAAGTATATTGACGATTTAGTATGGGTAAAGTGGGATGATAAGTCTTTCATATATTTTAAACCAGAGTATATGGATA
>Ga0209128_1002714_pt1 | contig 11299 bp, 12 predicted proteins | sample ETNvirnome_6_100_FD_184072 | JGI IMG/M metagenome (GOLD analysis project Ga0209128, IMG submission 184072) | Marine viral communities from the Pacific Ocean - ETNP_6_100 (SPAdes) (version 2) | ecosystem: Environmental > Aquatic > Marine > Oceanic | place: Pacific Ocean | collected 2013-06-19 | reverse complement strand
GTCAGATAAACCACCAATAGTTCTTGAATTGCCAAATGGAAAATTAGCACACGTTGGGGGGCAGACACGACAGACTGGAGCTTTAACAAATAAAAAAATTATTCCATATGCAGTTCTTTCCCCGGTTAAAGGAGGAGAGAAGTGAAACAAGTATTTGAAGGATGGCGAGGGTTCGTCTCAGAAGAACAAGAAACAACCAGCGCCAATCTTGGTCATAACCTGTCAATGTTGGCGGACAGTATGGTTGGAGGCAAAATATTAAGAACTTGGCCTTTAAAGTATGTAAAAGATATGAAAAGTTATTTTGGTCCCTTGCGTCCTGAGTGGCTATCCAAAGATAAAATGACACCCGAAGCCGAGAAGGTTGTTGACAAAATCAAGGCGTATGTCACTTCAGACGCGCTTTCAGTTTATGAAGATGAGAATGTTCTTGCGGGCGTTGCGAGCCAAATACCGTCATTCGCTGATACGCGGTTCACAAAGAGGGCCGGTCAAGGTGCTTTTGGTTCTGTCTGGGTGCTGGGCTATCCTCGTCAAGGCCAATTACTTAAGGTTGGCGTCGTAAGACCCGATTCGGCAAGCAGGGCCAGAGTTGATAGAACCGATCACGAGAAGGACTTTTATAAAGAGTTATACTTGAAGCAGCAAACCGGAAAGGCATCCCAACAGGATCTCCCAGTTTATGAATATGTGGATATTGTTCCCCCATACTTTAAAGCCCTGCGGCAAACAGGCAAGGAGATTAAAACTCTCGCTGACGAATTGCTCAATGCTCTCGGAAGACCAGAGACGCCGGAAGACAGTATGGAAGCACCACCTCTTCCCAAAGCCTATGTTATTATAAACGAGATAGCAAGGCAGTTTCTTTATAATCCACACCCCCCTGTGCTTTACGCCGTGGAGATTGGTGAAGTGGTTATGATGAAGGATAAGATGAACACGCTTGTCCGCGATATGATCCCACCCAAGGCAGGCGAGCCGGGTCGTGGTTTTAGAGAGTGGAGCGACAAAGAACAATCCGATCTCGACAATATCGCAAAGTTTTTTGGCGAAGAGATAGCAGAGGCTTATGGCAACCTCAGGCTTTATTTTGAGAAAGAATTAAACAAGATATGGGAGCGAGGAGAATTGCGAAGCCTCAGAGCCTTCAAGACTTATGAAGATTATAATCAATATCTGGCGAATAGTGGCTTTGAAGATAAAGACGGGGTTAAGATCTCCCTTGATAGTGCTATTGAGGACTTTGTGAATAAAGCAGTAGGCGCAACCCTTCAAATGATTAAATTTAATTATTCGCCCAAGTTTTCCGGAAAGCCCAGAGGTGACGGCCTCTGGGAGATTGATGGAATGAACCCTCGTCAATATTTCGCCAAGTTCTTGGCAAACAAGTATACTAAAACATATCAAAAGATATATAAAGACATTATGAAAGAGATATTCCGATTGGCTAAAAACCTCGGAGATGACTTCTTTTATCAGAATAGAACACAGGATATCCATCAAGGGAACTTTGGTTATTCCCCACAAACTGGTAAGGTCGTCGTTTTTGATCCATGATCTTTCACTACTTATTAGTAGAACATGATGAAATATCTAAACTTGCTTGTACTTTTGTTTTTCTTGGCGTTGGGCGCGTGCCAGAGTTGCGTTGACAATGGGTTCGGCGGTGAACCACACCTTGCTGATGTCGTTGAGGATGCGCAATGGTGGCAAGACACCACGGAAGATGTGGAAGAAGAAATAACCCAAGAATACAAGAACCAATGTTACCGGACCCAATTCTTTTATTGTCCTCCGTTTGACGCGATATGGCAGCAAGAGATTGTTATGGATATTTGTGAAGACCCCCCTGTTGTCATTTCTATTGGAGAGTGTGCGGAACTCTTTGAGTGCGACCCAAGTATAACAGTGGTGGATGAGATCCCCTGTGTAACTCCGGAAGGCTACCCTGGACTTGCCCTGTTACTATGTGATAAAGGGGTGCTTGCTCAATCTGATTGTGAAAGTGATTGTTTTGAAGAAATATGTGACTACCAAGACAATGATTGCGATGGCGAGGTGGACGAAGGCCAGATAAATGCTTGCGGGGGCTGCGGTCTTGTTGGCCAAGAGGTTTGTGACGGTATTGATAACGACTGTGACGGAGCAACGGACGAGGACTTATTTCAGTTCTGCGCCACAGCGTGCGACACTGGGTTACAGTTTTGTGTTGATGGTGATTGGATATCTTGTACTGCCGACAAGCCTTTGGAAGAAGTGTGTAATGGCTTTGATGATGATTGTGATGGAGAAACAGATGAAGAGTTAAATTGTAAATGCCCCCCCGAGTTTATTGGTGCTTTAATAGAGTGTGCGTCGCCGCCTCTTACTTGCGGCATGGGGTATAAAACTTGTGAATGCTCGGACGAAGACTGTACGGGAACCTATATGACAGACTGCGCTGCTTTGTGTACATATGTCCCAATGAGCGATGAAACATGCGAACCAGTCCTTGGAATACCTATTGACGAAATGTGTAACAATTATGATGACGATTGTGATGTTGAGGTGGATGAAGACCTCTACACATCTTGTTATACAGGACTAGATGGCACCGAGGGGGTTGGTATATGTAAGGCCGGTGCGCAGATCTGTAAGGGCGGAACATGGGGCGCCCTAGACCCAGGAGGCGATTTCCAGATTGGCCTTTGCGACGGAGAGATTACACCCCAGAAAGAAGATATTTGTAACGGGTCTGATGATGACTGCGATGGTGTTGTTGATAAAGGGCAGCCCATGGACCCAGTTGATATATTATTTATCATTGACTGGTCTGGTAGTATGGAAGAAGAGATTGATGCTGTAATCGAGGCGCTCTTTATGTTCTCTTCATATTACGCTGCTGAAGATAGTTTAAAATGGGCACTTGTAATTGGCCCGGTTGGGTCTGGCGGGGGCTGCTCTGATGTAATGTGCCCGTTAGGCGAATTATGTTACGAGGGAAGTTGTCTTCATTGCGGCACGTTCCAGGACATGCTCAATGCTTGCACAATCTATTCACCCGGAGAGCCTTGCTACGAACTCTTATGTAAGTTAGCCAACTCAAATACTGAATGGCTTAATTTAGAGGCGGATTTTTCGTCTTTCACAACGTTTGTTGAAAAACTTGCTTTGGCCAAGTCGTCATTAGATATAAACACTAGCCACGAGATGCTCTTGGATGCGTTGTATTTGTCAATTTACAATTCCCTGTCATCCAATCCGGATATGTCCGGTTATTCTTGGGTTTCTGGCGTTGATTCAGACCCCGCGCTACAGAACTTCAAGCTCACTTGGAGAGAGGATACGGATGTTGAGAGGGTTGTGATAGTTTTTAGCGACGAAGAGCCGCAATCCTTCCTTGATCCACCCCTTGTTGTTGGCCAAGTAACCGCAATGATCAGTGCCCACCCGGAATTGAAAACCTATGTCTTCAGCACCGACTCCACCGCGCAGCCTGCGTCTAATTGGCTCCCCTTGGCCTCTTCAAATGGAGGCGGTTGGTACTTGCTTACTCCAAGCTCTATGTCAATGTTTGCCAATTTAATGGAAATCATCGACGAGAACGCGTGTCAATAGGCCCCGTGTCAACTTCTTGACAAAACAATAAAGTGTTTGGGCGATCTTGAATAGACACCTTTGCCAAAGATATAAATTCTTACTTTTCTTCCAAATTCGGTCTTAAAATATGGGGTCAAGATAATTCCATACTCAGAAAGTTTCTTATGTCTTACAAGATCACCCGGCTTCATAGGCCTATCATAGACGCATAAGGTACCTTGTTAACTATTTACTGGAGAGGTGAACAATGAAAACAAAGCATTGTAAAGTATTTTTGTTAATTTCTGTTACCTTTATGCTTCTTACAATGATATTTGGTTCGCGCCCCGCATCACCGACAAACCTTGAGGTTCTTAAGGAGTTGCCGCCCATAACTAAACAAAATCCCGAAAAGCCTTGCTTGAAAACACAACAGAGGCAAATTTTAAAGAAGTTAGAAACCCTAGAGGAGGCTATTAAGGTTGGGTACTGAAAATAATACGTTTGAAAAGCTAAAAGATGTGGCAACTTTCGTAATTGCAATAATTACTTGTATTGCGGGAGTGATTTTTTGGGTGCAGAGTGCCAATGACGATAAAATAAGCCACTTAGAGCACGAGATCTCAGAAATCCGCTCCGATGTTAAGGATTTAGAGAAAAATACAAGCGAAATCCTGCGAGTGGTGGGTCGTTTGGAGGGCAGAATGGGCCGAACAGGGAACAGGAACTAAAAGATGCGAAAAAAAACAGTTTTAAGGCTTTTCAATCAGGAAATTGCCAAAAATAACAGAAAATATGAGTTAGAGCTTGTTGAAAGAGCAATTCGCGAGCATAAAGACATCGCTGAGGGCTTTGGGCCCTCGGGTGAGCCCGATTATAAGTACTATGCGTTCGATTGGGACGATAATATCGTCAGAATGCCCACCGAAATCCTACTTTTGGATGTAAATGGCGATGAAGTCGGTATGTCAACCGATGATTTTGCCGAATATCGTGAATTAATTGGCAAAGAAGAGTTTGAATACAAAGGAAAGACCATAAAAGGGTTCTCTGATGACGCTTTTAAGTACTTCAGGTACCCAACTGGTGATGAAAAGTTCCTTGAAGATGTTTTAAGCGCCCCCGCTGCTCCTTCTTGGGGTGATTTTGTTGAATGTATCAATGGTGGGTCCATATTTGCTATCATTACAGCCCGTGGGCACCACCCTGAGACTCTAAAAAAGGCTGTTAAGGTCTATATCGATGCCAATTACATGGGAATTTCGAAGGAATTGCTTGTTCAGGGCCTAGACAAGTACAGAATGCTCGCCTCTACGTCGGAAAATGCCGATGATGACACAAAAATAGACGAATATCTTGATTTATGCAAGTTTTATCCGGTTTCCTTTGGTGCTGGGAGTGCCGCAAACCCCGAAAAGGCTAAAGTTAAGGCTTTAAGAGAGTTTATTGCGTATACAAGGGCCTTAAACAAGGATTTACCGGTTGAAGTTGGCTTTTCAGACGATGATCCGAGTAATATTGACACAATGGAGCAGCATTTTAGCAAAGAACCGGGTCTAACCCTTAAATATACGGGTATTTTACCCCGAAAAGGTGAAATTGAAGGAGATGAGGCCATGAAAGACGAACAAAACGAGCAAAATGAGCCATTTCAGCGCAAAGTTAAGGCAAAACATAGGCGAATGAAGGTCCGTTTGATAGGAAAAGGCAACAAAAAAGCCGCTAAAGCGGGCACTCCGTTTGATCAAAACCCTGATTATAATAGGTCAAAATCAGCCCCAGCGGGCTTTGGGGGGCTTGAAGAGGACAACGTGAGCGAAGTTGTGTCTTGGTGGGATCGCCTAAAAGGAAAAAAAGAAGATCCGACTCCCACGGAGAAGCTTCCGGCTTCTCCTAGTAGTGGTGAGGATGACGGGGAGGAGGAAATGATCGCAGGGAAGCCCAGGAAACAGTGGGAAAGAGAATTCGCTTTAATAAGAAAGCCCCGCAGTGAATGGGAGAGCGCTCTGGACAACCTTCGAAAGAAGTCCTCGCCAGCACCAGCCCCCGTCGTGAAAAGATCTAGCTCTAACCAGCCGCGCCCTCTGGGCAGAAGCGGCGTTGCTAGAAAGACTGATGAGATAATGAAGGCATTCCAGGGTGTAATCCCCCTTGACGACAAGCAACGTAAAAGAATTCGTAACTACCTTGTTCAGTTTTTATCAACTCAAAAGTTTGTTTTTGAGGAGGACAAAGTCCATTCGTTACTTGAAAGGGTTTTAAGTGAATTATTCAATAAAAAATAAAACACCTCATGCTTTAGACAGGTTGTTGAGTATGGCGCATAAGTTTGTGCCCTACGCACAAAAGTTCCTCAAGTACGACAAGCCAGTTGATATTGAGCTGGCCTCGGACCCTGAAAACGCTAAAAACATCCTCGGCAAGACCGGTTATTACGATCCTTCTGCTTTAAAAATCGTCATCTACACTGATAATCGCCACCCCAAGGATATTTTACGATCTTTGTCTCATGAATTGGTCCACCACTCTCAAAACTGCCGTGGTGAATTTGATAAGCCTCATTACGCTGGGGAGGGGTATATAAAGAAAGACCCCCATTTACAAAATATGGAGGGTGAGGCATACTTGCTTGGCAATGGATTTATTATCCGGTTTTTTGAGGAATACATAAAGGAGAGTGAAACGATGGAAGAAGTGAGAACAGCTGTCCGGAAGCCGATTATGGAGGGGGACGAAAAGGAGCCCCACAGTCCGATTGAGGGTCATCCCACGCCCGAGGCCTTAAAGACAGTCGAAACAGTCGAAGAATATCGTCTTCGACGTAAGAAAATTATTGCAGATGAGCTAATGCGACGGTGGGTTAAGGGCAAGTGACATGAGCTTTGCAGGAAATATTAGCCATGTGTACAATAGCCAAGACCTGCCCTTTTCTGACCTCAAGGATATCTTCCTTAGGTTGTTCGAGGGGCGGTTAGAGTACACGGAAAAGTTTGATGGGACCAATATATATTTTTCCGTTGATCCTTCGACTCGTTCGTTACTATATTGTCGAAACAAAGATGATTTTCACAATCGGGGCGTTGTATTTTCTGAGTTTATTGAGAGATACAGAGGAACCTCTTCGGAAGAGGTCTTTTCCGAATTTAATTTAAACGTTGCGGCGTTGGTTGAAGGTATGTGCGAAAATGAACTTTCGGTGGCTTTTGGGGGCGGCACCTTTTATAATACTGAAATTTTACATCCTGCTTTTGACAGCATCGTAAAATACAACACATTTAAGGTTATTATTCAACCTACGGGACATAGAAGCCACATAAATGAAAGCATTGAGTTGTCAAAGACCTTGGGCATCCTTAAGAAATACGAGGGGGACTTTTTCTTAATTAATAATATAAGAACATCCGAAACTAGTGTAAATGAGAAACTAGATGAGACTATGGACTCTCTGCGGTTGCTGTTGAGAGGTGAGGGGCTTAAGCTGTCAAGTACTATCGGCGACTTTGTGGGGAAAAAGATGCTCGAAATTGCTTCGCGACTGGAAATACCCCCCTTTAAGCAGAAAATGCTGGCAAAACGTCTGGCGGGTCGTAAGGGGGTGCGGCTTAACAAGATATATTCGGGACAACCCCCGGAAAGGGTGGCCGAGATCCGCAATCTGGTCGGCAGAAAAAATAACTTGCTTCGCGAGGTTGTTGCACCTATAAGAGAAATAGTAGATAAGGCATATGGTTTATTTTTAGAAGGCTTTAACCCAAGCATTCAGACTGAGGGGGATCTTAAGTCTGAAGGTATTGTTTTTAGCTATAACGACAGATTGTACAAGATGACGGGTAAATACGCTGATCTTATCCGAGAGAAAAATAGAGTAGAGAAGAACAAGAATAGAATAGCCTTAATACCTGGTTCTTTTAAGCCACCACATAAGGGCCACTTGCAGATGTTTGAACACTATGCGGCCACATGTGACAAGGTGTATGTTATTGTTGGGAATAATCCGCGTAAGTGTTCCGAAGGCAGAGAATACACCATTCAGCAGACACAACAAGTGCTAAGGGAATTTTTGAAACATAGATCTCTGGGCAACGTCGTATTCGTTGCGGATGATCATCCGCACAAGAAAACAATATCAATTTTAAATGATCCTAGTGTGGTAACACCGGGAAGTGTGGTGCTCATAGGGTCAAGCAATAAGGGAGATGACCACGGCAAAGGAGCATATATGTATGCCGATAGAGGCGATATTAAACTATTAAATACTGAGGAAACTAATTATTCTATGAAAGAGAATTTAAGCTCTACTGACTTAAGGGAATATATATCTAAAGGACTGTCGGACAAGGTTTGGTATTTTATCCCCGAGGGCGTAGAACACAATAGATACATGGAGATTTTTGGTTTGAACGAAACATCCGAAAAAAAAACGACAGAATCTACGAGCCCTTCATCCTTACTGGATGAGACATCGGTTAGCGGCAATGTCCAAGGACATGCGGGCGGTAAAAAAGGCCCTTGGGTCAAGAGAGAAGAGTTCATAGATGAAATAAAGCTTCGTAAGGGGATAAGAAACGTGATTGAAAATATTAGTAAGCAGCAGGAGCTGAAAGAACAGCGATTGAGGAAAATCATAAGCCATCTTCTCAAAGAGAAGCTTTCACCCCCCCCTACCGAGAGTACGGGGATCAATGTATTGCGAGGTACATTAAAATCCATCATCACTCAATTGGAAGACGGTTACAATGGACTTACAACAGAACCAGAGCAAAGACAGTCATTTAGGTCACACATCCTTGTGAGTGTTGAGAACCTTTTGGCCCCGATTGAGGCCTCAGAGCAAGGCGCAGAAGAAGGAGGGGCCCTGGCACAAGAAGAGGTTCAGGTGGACATAGGAGATAAACCAGAGGATGATCCAAACTTTATTAGTATTGAAGATGAGCCCGAAGAGCCCGAAGAAGAGAAGCCCGAAGATAAATTTGTAGAACTCCCTGATGAGGACCCAACCGGCAGGAATATTGCAAAAACAACGTTTAAAGGAATTGCGCCTCAAATCGCAAATTCTTATGAGCAATTAGGAAATCAAAAAGATCAGGACACATTCTATGAATATTTGCTTACCAACCTCAAGCTTTATTTTGATAAATTTGAGGATGCAATGGCTATAAACGTAGAAGAGCCCACATCACCGTCGTATGACGAGGAAATAGAGGTTGTTGATGCATAGGCTTGTGTGGTCCAAGAAGCGTCCAAAATATGTTAGACCCGACAAAGGTCATTATTCGATATCTTCGAAATTAAGATCCGAAAACAAAACCAATGATGAGTTTGAAGTTATGGTTGCGTCGCTTACGTTAGAAGAGATTATTGCTCTAAAACTAGAGATAAGTGCGAGGGCGGTAAATCATAAGTTATACGGATTCGACTTGTGGAAGAAGATACCCGCTATCGCCAAAGAGGCTGTTTTTAATTATGCGTACTCTGGAACTCGGACAAAGAATGAGCTAGCTGCGTTCTTGGGGATCAGTATGGGGTCTGTTGAAAGATTGCTTCAAAGAAACAGGGTGGCGGATTTTTTTAAAAGAAGTTGATAAATTTCTTTTAACAAGGGCTGTTGTGGTGTTACTCTACCTGAGGAGGTGAATTATGGACAGGGAACAAGTGGATGGGCTCCGAGCATCGGTATCAGAGCTTAAGGATGAAGTCGCTATTTTGAAGGTGGAACTGAATAATTTTAGAGCCAAGATAGCGGCGGACATGAAAAAGGTTATAGAGGTTGTTAAGAAGAATGAATGGCAAACCTTGGGAAAAAAAAGGCCTGTATGACACGTTCGAAGAGGCTGATGAGGTCCGCCAACTGTATTTAGACGTGTCCGAAGAGGTACAAGCAAAAGTACGCAGAACCGCAGAGGGTAAATTTTTAGTCAAAACTAGAACTAACCCTGACTTTGAACCTAAAAAGGAGAAAAAGAAAAGTGGGAAAAATAGCAGACGAAATAAAAAAGATTCAGGTAGAAGAATGTATGACGCTTCCGCAAGTTTTTGAGAAGTATCCACACTTGGCAACACTTCAACATCAAGAAATAATGGAAGAGCAGAGTAGCCCCTTGTCAGAAACAAAAAAGCAATTATTATGCGACTGACAGGGGTGTACCCCAACCGTCTTATAAGCGTGGAGTAAAATGGAAGACAATAAAAGACCGGTTGTTGCTGTAAGTGGGGGCTTTGTTTTCCTTTAGAGATGATTCCTTAATGAGCAGGTGTCTATTTATAGACGAGGCAAGCTAGATGAACTATAATATAATATTGGATAAATTAGTTATTCTATTCAAGTACCAGAAATACCTTCAGGTAGGTGTTAACAACGCTGAGGAGTGTTTTAATTTGGTCGCGGCTCAAGAGAAGACGAGCACCGATCTAGATTGTGAGACGTTCTTTAAACAAGAGGGGAAAGATAAAAAGTATGATCTTATATTTTTAAATAGGGATTTTTATCATGACCAGGTTTTCCAAGATATTGAAACCTCTTTAGCTCATCTCGACACCAAAGGTGCCATAATCATAGCCAACACCCTCTACGAAGAAGGGCCGAGCGATGACCACCCGAAAGGAGTTACGGCTTGGAAGGCTTTTGCATCCTTGCGCTCCCAAAGAACCGATCTTTTAATGGGTACAATTGAGATGAGCAAGGGAGTTAGTGTAATACAAAGAATGTCGGATTTTAATATGAGGTATCAAGATTTGCCGGGACGGTTTAACAGGTATGACCGACACGGCGTAGTGTTAAAGACGGCAACGGGCTCAGACTCGGTGGAGGCCGAAATGAAAAACGAGAAAGAAAGAGAGAGAAAATATTGTGAATTGGCAATGGAGGGCGCTGCAAAGACCTCCTGGGACGATGATGACAGAGTCCACGATCGGTGGCTCGTCAACTACTTCGAAGATAACTATAAATACTTGATGAATTCCCACCCTCTAAGTCAATTTATAGCCGCTACTCATTCTTGTTTTCAGGTTAAAAGAATAAAGGTGTACCCACACGACTATAAGTGAAAAATTTATGGCGCTTCTTATTTTCCGTTCCTACTTAAATGGTTGAAAGTACTTTTCAATGGAGGAATGTAAATGAAAAGAGTTATTTCTTGTTTGGCAGCGATTGTGTTGCTTTTTGTACTCGGTTGTGAAACCGATTGTGAGACGGAGACCCCCCCTGTGGATGGTCCTGACGTCGTAGAAGAGGTCTCTGAGGGAGATACGGTAGAACCTACGGGTGATACTGTTGAGTCTACTGAGGACGCCGTAGAAGGCCCTGACGAGGACGCCGTGGAGATCCCTGAGGGTGATACCGCTGAGGTACCTGAGGGTGATGCTACGGAAGAGCCTGCTGAGGATGCCACTGAGGCACCCGAAGAGGATGCCACCGAAGAGCCCGAGGATGATACCGAAGAGGATCCCGATGAGGACCCCGAGCCTGAGCCCGATGGGGGTGAATGATGGAAGTGGTATTAGCAGTGACTTTGTCCCTTGTTGTGGGATTTGGAGTAGGTTTCTTTTTAGTTAAGAAAAACATACTGTAAAAAAAAAGCAATAGGGATTAACGATAACCCGCTGCTGGCTATAATGCTGGTGGCGGGTTTTTTAATGTTGATGCGCTGTGGTTATCTAGTTAAATAAAAGGAGAGAGTATTATGCTAAATAAAGAAAGGAATATAACAACGATGTTGGCTCGGCGTGCCGCCCTTACCATTAC
>Ga0209128_1002711_pt1 | contig 11303 bp, 11 predicted proteins | sample ETNvirnome_6_100_FD_184072 | JGI IMG/M metagenome (GOLD analysis project Ga0209128, IMG submission 184072) | Marine viral communities from the Pacific Ocean - ETNP_6_100 (SPAdes) (version 2) | ecosystem: Environmental > Aquatic > Marine > Oceanic | place: Pacific Ocean | collected 2013-06-19 | reverse complement strand
GGCAGCAGCAGACCAGCCACCCCAGCAGGCTGGACGACGCTCTAGTCATGTCTCTCGTTCTGGACAGTCTGCTGGTGGTGGCTCTGCGTTCCCATGGGTCAAGCTGCCAGGGGCTGACTGATGGCAGAGACTCGCTATGCCCCCAGGCTGGATGTGCCGTTCGCTATCGAGCGGGGCAGAAGCCAGACGCTGCAGTGCCCTGTTTACAGCGGGGCCACATTGGCTGCACCTAGCTCTGGCACATGCACAGTCTACAGTCCATCAGAGTCAGCAGTCAGTGGAGCGGTCACCATCACAGACAGTGTGGCGGAATACGCGGTCACTGGTCTGGGGTCTTATGACTATGGGGATGGGTGGGCAGTGGAGTTTGCCCTGGTCATGCCAGATGGGGCCACCCACACTTACCGAAACACAGCAGCCCTGTGCAAGGTGGCACCCCAGCAGGCGGTGGTTCCGGCTGACCTATACCGGAGGGAACCATATCTGGACCCCACCAGTGCAGGGGCAGTGGCATCAGAAGACTGGTCAGGCCAGTGCCTGGAAGCCCACCTGGAGCTCCAGCGCAGGCTGTGGGCCAGGGGCAGGCGACCATGGCAGATAGTGGACCAGTCTGCCCTGCGCCAGTGTGAGCTGCTTCTGGCTCTGTCCTATGCATACAGGGCGTTGACAGCCAGGGACACCAGTGGCACAGCCCTGACCCAGGCAGAGCACTATCATGCTGAACAGGCCAGGGCCTGGGCCCGCATCACTGTCAGGTATGACGCTGATGGGGATGGGATGGTGGACTCTGTAGACCTGACCCCAGCCAAGCCAGCCACCATCTGGCTGGGCAGTACTCAGCGTTCACCATGGCAGTGAGCGTGGCCACAGTCAGGCAGCGGTGCGCCACTGCGCTGGAAGCTGTGAGCGGGTGGACCCAGAGCACATATCTGGGTGACCTGTGGAGCACAGCCAACATGCTGGGCCTGTCGCCTCACAAGCGGTTTGCTGTGTCCGCTCCTTCCACCCAGACCCTGGGGCGTCGAGAGACGCAGAAGACACCACGCAACAGACCAGGGGGCAGCATGGTGCGCACCAGGGTGTCTGTTCGCTGGATGTGGCGTGTGCGGTCTGATGCCCAGGTCGCTGACTATGATGCTGCGCTGGATGCGGAGCAGATACTAATCACAGCAGCAGTCACTGATGTGGCTGGCTCTGATGTGCGATACGTTCTCACAGACATCACCCGGAATCTCCGGCCTGATGGGGAAGCAGCATTCGTAGATGGGACGTTCATTCTGGACGCCCTACACCAGCTGGATGTGGAGTAGCCAATGCCGACGAGTGACAGCATCAAGGTCCAGCAGGACAGCACCATGATTCTGACGGATGGTGGGGGCACAGACTTCACTGTTCCATATGTGGATGGGGCTGCCAGCATTGATGGCCTGAACTATGACCAGACAGAGCCCATCACGGTCTTTGCAAAGCGCACGTTTCTGTGCGTGCGCAGGGGTGCCTATCGTCCAGTGTCGTTCAGCTTTACGGCATATATGAGCGAGTTCACCAGCGCGAGTGCCACCAGCCTGATGGACTTTGTGCGCTTCCAGAATGCCTTCTCCAGCAACACCAGCCGGAGCACAGCCAGCGACCATAAGACCATCCGGGTGCGCTTCCAGGCTGCAGCAGTGGGGGATGATGGAGATACCCATCAGGTCACCATGGAAAACTGCGTCTGTGATATCGCCTTCGCGGAAGGTGAGCCCAACCAGTTCAGCATCAGTGGCCAGTGTCTGGGTGGCATTGGCGTCCAGTGATGCAGTGATGAGGAGACAGAGACATGACCACCACATCCACACCTGTGGACTATCGCATAGGCTCCAGGGTCTTCCGCTGGCATATGCCAGGGGTGCTGCGTCGGATTGAGCTGGCCCAGCTAAGTCTGGAGTCAGAGAACCTGGCAGCTGGCTGCGCCTTTGTGGCAGGGCTGCACCCTGACCATCTGGAGCAGGAGGGACTGACGGGGCTTCCCATGCGTGACCTGGCAGAAGCATGGCCAGAGCACATGGCAGCCAAGATGGGCCAGAAGTGGCGTCTGCGTGAATACATCGCTGCATACAGTGATGCAGGCAGGCGGGTATCAGTGCGCTTCGTTGAGGAAATGAGCGCAGGCGCAGTGGATGAAGCTGCGGGAAACTCGGAAGCCACCCCACCAAAGAAGAAGGCAGCAGGCAGCAGGCGCAGGGTATCCAGGCTGCCAGATTAGGGTGGGCTGTCCTGCGCAGGGTGGTGGTGGCTATAGCCAGAGAACATGGGGGGATGAAAGCAGCAGAGCAGCTGGGGGCAGCAGAGTGGCCCACCCTGCTGGCAGACTACCGCATCAGGCAGAAGGAAGGAGACAGCCAGCACCATGGGAAGGAACAGAGCCGAGCTCGTTAGGCCCATGGCTGTGCTGGATGCCAGCAGGGTGATGACCACACTGGCAGTGAAGGCCCAGATGCTGCTGGAGTCAGAGGGGGATGCCCTGCTGGCAGCAGCCAGGGACCGCTGGCCCAGGTCAGGTGGCTGGAATCGTTCCTACTACAGGAAGCGGCCACACAGCGCTGACCTGTTCCGGGTGGAGTCAACATCCCAGAGCTGGGTCCTGTCCTACTCCATCCACAATGATGCCAGGGATGGAATGCTGGGGGATGGGAAGAACCGCTATGCGTACATGATTGAGACAGTAAAGGGTGGAGTCATCGGCAACGCCTGGCAGCTGCTCATCAGGAAGCCAGTGCGGAAGACCATGCGCCAGATTCAGAAGGGGCTGCTGCGGGTAGCCCAGGAGGCCATGGGTGGCACTTGACGTCGAAACCCTAATGACCCGGATGGAGTTGGACCTAACTCCATTTGAGAAGGCACTCAGCCAGATGCCTAAGGAGACACAGAAGTCTCTGCGGGAGGTCACCAAGGAGATAGTCAGGTCAGCCAAGGCGGTGGCCAAAGAGCAGGAGAAGCTGGCCATCAAGACCAGCAAAGTGCAGCGCAGGGCAGCAGCCAAGGCAGTGAAGGAAGCCAAGGCAGCAGCAGCAGAGCGGAAGAAGGCATCAGCCAAGGCAGCCAGGGCAGAGCAGCAGGATGCCAAGGACACAGCCAGGGCACATGAGCGGGCAGCCCGTGAGATTGAGGGCAGCTATAATGAACAGTTCGGTGCCATCAAGGGGCTGTCTGGTGCTGCGTTCGGTGGGGTGGCTGGTGATGCGTTTGACCTGACAGACACGCTGGCTGGTGTGTCAGCTCCCCTGGCAGCCCTGGGTCTGGGCCTGGCTGCCCTGTCCATCGCTCCAGAGCTGCTGTCTGGTATCTATGAGTTTGCGTCTGGGGTGGAGGAAACAGCAGAAGCCTTGGGGGTGGTGCTGTCTCCAGCGCAGCAGGCATCCCAAGCAAAGTTTGCCGCATCCACCAAAGACCTGACCAGGGCATTCAATGAGCTGAAGCTGGCAGCCCAGCTGGCAGCTGGTGAGGGCCTAGTCCCGCTGATGCAGGATGGGAAGTTCCTGCTAGACACTCTGGCAGGTGTGCTGGATGTGTCTGGGTGGTTCGGGGAGCTGGGGGAAGCGGTAGGGGAGAGTAAGCGGGAGTTTGAGGAACTGATGGGGCCAGTGGCCTGGTTCGGAAAGTTCCTGGTGGCTGGGCCTGGTCAGCTTCGGATGCTGCGGGAAGCGTTCGGGGAAGTCACTGCCACATTCGAGCCCATGAAGCTGGGCCTGGAAGGCGTCCAAGGTGCGTTTGAGGATGTGAACGAAGAAGCAAAGAAGACAGGGAAAGTATATTTTGACAGTGGCGAATCAGCAGCCAGCGTATTCAAGGCCATTAGAGACAAGCGAAAGAAGGCAGCCAAGGAGTCCGCAGACGCAGTGGCCCAGATGGAGAAGGAGGCACTGGAGGACATAGCAGCAGCACGCAACGCAGAGGCCAGGGCAGACCGCGCCAGATATGATGCCAGGGTAAAGCAGGGCCATCACGCCACTGCTGCAGCCGTCGCGGACATGCAGACAGAGCAGGACGCAGAGCGGGAAGCCCAGATAGCGGAAGGGGAGCGCAGACAGCAGGCCCTGGATGCTGATGTGGAAGCTATCGAGCGCAGGAAGCAGCTGCTGGCAGAGCTGCAGTCTGCAGCTAGGGATAGTGCTGCTGCTGTGTTCGGCGCTATAGCCACCTTCCAGGGCCTGGCCATAGACAAGCTGGTCTCAGCAGGTGCGAAGCAGCGCGCCGAACTAAACAAGACGACAGCCAGTATGCAGAAGCTGCAGGATGCCAGGGCTGCTGCTGCTGATGAGGACAAGGCCAACTACAAAAACCTAATGCGGTACATGCGTGATGAACGCAAGCTGAAGCGGAAGGAGCTGAAGGCCACACGCAGGGAAGTAAAACAGAAGTTCAAGGCCATGAAGAGGCTGCAGATAGCTGCTTCCATTATCAACGGTTCAGCAGCCATGATAGCTGCCCTGGCTCCCCCACCCATTGGAGCTGGCCCCATTGTGGGTGCGGTCATGTCTGTGGGTATCGCTGCCACCACAGCTGCACAGGTGGCCACCATTGCCAGTCAGCAACCTCCAAAGTTCCACAGGGGCACCAGCCATGTCCAGGCACCAGCCAGGTCTGAAGTGCCTGCTGTGCTCGAGGCCGGTGAAGCAGTGGTCAGGCGGGAAGCCATGCTCCAGCCTGGTGCCAGGGATGTGGTGGAGCGCATGAACGCAGGTGGAGCTCCAGGCCAGCAGTCCCTGGCTGTCTACCTGAATGACAGGATGGTGGATACAATGGTGGCGCGTGCAGACCGCTCCAGCGGCCAGGGGCGCAGGGGGCTGGCCATGGCTGGCGTTCGCACCATGTATGACAGGAGACGCTGACCCATGGCCCGCAGCACACTGACCCCCACAGGCATCCTGGTCCCTGACCCCAGAATCACCACCAGCACCATCAGCCCCACAGACAGCACCTTCCAGCAGGCAGGTCCCAAGGGGGCAGGGCCACGCATCATGCCCACATCAGGGGCCACAGTGACCCTGGAAGGAGAACAGGCAGCCAGTGTGGTGCTGACCACCACCAGGGGTGGCGCACCCCTGCCAGCCAACGGGGCCCGACTGAAGTGGCGTCCAGCCACAGGGTCACACGACTACGGGTGGAGTCCACCCACCTGGCATGACTACAGCACAGCCAGCACAGTCCTGGATGAGACGGACGTCTGTGATGCCATCCAGCTCCAGTCGGGGGCCCTGCTGGCAGCTGTGGGCAGGGGCACAGCAGGCAACGCCAGGTGCGCCAGGTGGACCCCCACCACAGACACCTGGGCAGCAGGGGGTATCCTGCCCTATGTGCCCACAGATGCGTCCCCCACTGATGGGATGCTGGTGCTGCGCCAGCACAGTGATGGAACGGTCTATGCCATCATCAGTGACAGGGATGCCCCCACCCTGCGCTGCCTGCTGGTGAAGTCCACAGACGATGGAGACAACTGGACCACGGTGGCCCAGTGTGCCTTTGTGGGTGGGTCGCCCGTGTTTGGTAGGGCAGGCAGGTGGTGGCTGACAGGGGCAGGCACCCACATCCTGGTGCTGCTGGACAGTGATGCCATCCAGACCTGGAGCAGCACCGATGGGTTGCAGTGGGTTCTGGTGGGCAGCATCACTGGGGTCTATTCAGCCAGCAACGGGTGGCCCGCTGCAGATGTTCAGATGACAGCCAGCGGGCAGCTGCTGTATGCGTATGCAGCAGACACGGACACGGATGCCACCATCTGCAGAGTCTGCCATCCCACACAAGACCCCAGCACCACTGCTGTCATATCGGTGTATGCCCCTGGAGCTGGTGCCATCACTGATGTGTGCCTGCTGCCCACAGAGTCTGGCAGGGTCTATGTGTGGATATACCGGCCTGGATACTACACAAACGCCAGGTGGTCTGATGACTATGGCCAGACCTGGGCAGGCACTGGGTATGTGTACCAGGATGGGGACAACAGCCAGGGGATGCTGCGCAGGGCTGTGCAGCTGAACGGTGGCCATGCAGTCATCAGGGCAGACTGGACCAGCAGCACAGTGGCAGACCAGGCATATGTGTATGTGGTGGGTGGGTGGCAGACTTGGGAACCCTATGCAGTCGCTGCCAACACCAGCACAGATGATGGTGGGAGACTGACCTGGGGTGGCCCGTTGTCTCCCGCAGAATGGCCAGGCAGAACCCACACACCAGGCTTTGCTCTGGGCACAGGGTGGACCACAGTGAACAGTGGCACCCCCACTGTGTCCACAGGGGTGGCACGGAGCATCAGCACCACTAGTGGTGAGCTCGAATACTACACATACGTCCAGAGCCTGGGGCGGTCTGCTGTGGCGTTCCTGGATGTGGCCTGCAGCAGCGGTGGCACAACCAGCGGGCTACGTGCAGGGTGGAAGATACAGACGCGCCTGGCAGGGTCCACCCGGTGCAAGATTGAGTGCCGCATCAGCACCACCCAGTTCAGGCTGGCTGATTCTGCTGGTGCCACCCTGGTCACAGTCACCAGGGATATGTCAGCCCTGCGCACCCAGTTCATGGTCTGCATGGAGACAGGGAACAGGCTGGAGGTTTACTACCGCACCCCAGGGGCCCAGGAATGGACCAGCGCATACCAGACAGCCAGCCCTGTGACTGGCTCGCTATCTGACCACTTCTATCTGCAGTGGGGAAACATCACAGCAGCAGGTGGTGGGGAGACCACCACTTCCACCTGGCGATTCGTAGGGGTCACCAGGTACGGTGGCAGCTCCAGCAGCACAGCCAAGGATGACCAATGGCGCTGCGTGCAGTCAACCGACACAGCCAGACAGCCCATCCTGGGGCGTCCATTGTCTGCCTACCCTGCCAGCCTGGGCAGTCCAGCCACCCTGCCCCTGGTCAGTGCCCAGGATGTGCTGTCCCTGGGTGAGTCACTGACGGTGGCCCCCAGATACACCCACCCCATCGACAGCATAGACCCCAGAAAAAGTCCCAGCCCCAGGCGCAAGTGGCGCAGCACAGACACATCAGAGCAGTTCATAGGGTGGGAACTGGATGCCACCTATGACGCAGAGCTGCGCTGCCTGGGCCTGTTCATATCAGGGGCTAACTTCCGAACATGCACCCTGCAGTATTGGAATGGGGCAGCCTGGGTGGACTATGTGGACCTAGACCTGCGCTGGGGTGGGGCTGCCTACAGCATGACCCTGGTGCGGTCTGGCTCCACAGTGACCACCAGCACGGGCAGCCTGGACTGGCTGCAGCACGCAGAGGCAGCAGGGGGCAGCGTAGAGTTTGCGTCTGGTGATGTGCGGCGCATCAGCCGAAACGATGCAGGCCAGGGCAGCACCAGCTTCAGGCTGACCATCACAGGGGTGGATGGGACAGAGACAGCCACAGGGACTGGGTATCTGCGTATGCCCCAGGGGTTTGCTCTGGGGTATCCGGCTGCAGATATGCGCCGCATCAGGCTGAAGATAGACAGCCAGACCACAGCTGAAGGCTACTTCGAAGCGGGCACCATAGCTGTGGGCCAGGTCTATGCGTTCGGTCTGCCCCAGGACTGGGGCACAGTGGAAACATCCACCCCTGATGTGCGGACGTATGAGCTGCCTGGGTATCAGGTGCGGGCCCGCAGAGCTCCACCAGCCAGACGGTGGGGCGTGCAGTGGCCCATGGCCAGCCTGTCTGTTCTGCGCAGTGACAGTGATGCTGACCACTTCACCCCTGATGGCAACACTGCTGTCAGGTTCGGACTGGTGGATGATGTATACCAGCTCATCAGGGGGCTGGTGGAAGAAGAAGCAGACACGGTGCCTGTGCTGGTTCTGCCTGCGCTGCAGACAGCAGACACCAGTGCAGGGGATGACTGGAGCAATACGGAGGTGCGCAGGGATGTTCTGTGGTGGGGGTCTGTGGAAGGGGCTGCCACCAGTGAGCTAATCACAGGGGATGTGGGCAGCTCCAGTGACTCTGAACTGCTGCGTGTGGGCAGCCTGACCCTGCAGGAAATAGTCTGATGCGTGCGCTGCTGCTGACCCTGGAAGTGGGTGGGGGGGTGCGGAGGTACACCACAGCCCCAGAGCCCCAGGCCATCACCACAGCAGATGGAACGGACACGTACCAGCCAGGGCTGGACCTGGGTGCTGTGCCCTGCTGGACCCTGACCCAGACCAGTGCCACCATCACAGATGCTGGACTGGACTGGCCAGCTGTCCTGCTGGGCTACAATGGGCCACCAGTCTGGCCTGCATCAGTCGCATGGACTTCAGGGGATGGGGTGGCCCATGTGGTCCAGGTGGGACTGGCCACCGTGGACGCAGCTGGCAGACCAGCCCAGACCATCAGCATCAGCATAGACAGCAGCCAGGCACCAGGGGTGCAGCTGGTGCCAGACCCATCCATGGCAGTCCAGCCTGACAGCTACCCTGTCAGCCTGGCTGGTCCCACTGCCACCATCTGGGCCAGACATGACCCTGCTGTGGGGTCTGTTCCACCCCTGATATATGGAATGCCAGGGGCTGATGGGAAGGGCATGTATAGCGGGCAGGGCATCCCTGGCCCTGCCACCCCTGCCTATCTGGTGGAGCTGGGCCAGGGTGCGCTGGACCAGGGCTATGGCACGCTCGAGATAGCAGCCACTGCCATCGTGGCCACCCAGGCAAAAGTGTTCGATGTGTCAGCGGGCTACCGTCGAACCGGATGGATGGAAATGCCTGTCACTGTCCAGTACAAACTGGATGCCCTGGGGCGCACCAGGACAGTGTGCGTGCTGGATGGTGTGGTGGTGGGGGCTGGGCTGCTGGCCACTACTGATTCTGAATACTGGTGCGCCTTCTATGGTGCCCATGGTGGTGGAGTGCTGGACCCAGCGACTGGTGGCACCATGCGTGATGCCAGCAGGGTGCTGCCTGACCTGCTGGCCAGGGGTGGGTATCCGGTAGACCAGGGCAGAAGCATGAGCCTGCAGGGGCTGCTTCTGGACTTCAGCGTGAACGAATCAGTGTCAGCCGTCGACTGGATAAACCAGCATATGGGGGCCCTGCCTGTGCATGTCTTCCGGGGTGGGGGTGGCTTCTTTGTGGAGCTGGAGCCACTGGAGAGCGGGGCAGCAGGGCTGGATGTGCGCCTGGGTTCAGAGGCAGCCCTGGCTGATGAGCTGTCATGGGCAGAGCCTTCCAGCATCCCTGCGTCTGTGGTGCTGTCCTATGCTCCAGTGAAGGGGGCCACAGGCAGACAGGTCTATCTCAGCGCGACTGGTGCAGAGCCAGGGGCCAGGGTGTCTGTGCTGTGTGCCATGGCAGCAGGCAGGGGGCTGTCAGCTGTGGCTGATGTGTCGATGCCTAGTGTGTTCGATGTGGCCACTGCCGAGCGCATGGCAGACCTGGTGGCTCTGGACCGCTGCCCTGCTGGCCCCTATGGCACCATCACCACAGGGGATGAGGGCATCATCCTGGCAGCCCTGGCCCATGGTCCCCATCTGATTCTGGCACTGGATGAAACGGACAGCCCAGAGCCAGTGGGGCTGACAGGCAGGCGCTGCTATGTGCAGTCCATGACCATCAGCCAGGCAGGGCTGACTATGCAGGTGCGCCTGATGCGAGAGGTGGTGACATGAGACAGCCACCTGGTGGGGATGCCACAGGCTGCCTGTCTGGGCACTATGTCAGCCCAGGGGTGGGGCTGCCCTTGTCTGTTGGCATGGCAGAAGTGGATGACTTTGCAGCCACCACCCTAAGTAGCAGACATGGGTGGCTGCTGTGGCTGCTGGGTCAGGTACAGGGCAGCAGCTCCATCAGCCAGACCACCCCCACAGCTGCCACGGAGTATGGGCTAACGACGTTCACCCCATCAGGGAACAATAAGGGGGGAACGCTCTACCGAGACGCCAGCCTGCCCCTTTACACTCCCAGCCAGGGGATGCTCTGGGCAGTCAAGCTGGCAGCCAGCGCAGTGACTGGCCTGGAAGTCTGGTCAGGTTTTACGAGCTCGGCCACGGGAAGGACCAGAACAGCTGATGGCACCAGCCTGATAGGCATCAGGCTGAACACCAGCACCACCAAGTGGGAAGGGGTGGTCAAGGATGGGGCTGGCTCTGGCAACGAGACAGCAGTGGAGCTGGCTGATGCAGTGGCTGGCACCTACATCCATGCAGGCTGGGCAGCAGTGTCCAGCAGTGGCAGCCCTGCCATCCAGTTCTTCACGCTGGAGTCAGGCAGCAGGGTGGACATGATACGCACAGACCAGGGTGATGCCATCACCACCAACATTCCCACAGGATTATTGCCTGTGGCCATCGGCGTCTATCAGACAGCCCAGCAGGGTGTTTCTGGTACAATAGACCTGTGGCAGTTTACTGGCAGGGCCCCCAGATAGGAGAGCATCAGCATGGCATACGCAGCAGCAGTCACAGTCTATGGCCCATACATCGCAAATGGACGCAGATACTGGCAGGCAGAATGTGCAGAGACAGACGCAGCAGCTACCAGTGAATGGTCCTTCAGTGCAGGGGTGGGCAGCCAGGGTGTCATCACTGTGATGCACTTCGTATGTGTCCATGACTCTGGCACTGGCTCCACCGTGCAACCTGCGTTCGGCGTGAAGACTGGCCTGGCTGCCATCGACACCAGGGGCAGCTTCAGTGATGCAGCTGCTGATGTGAGTGATGCCAGCCCTGTCTGTTTCGCGCTGGATGATGCAGACTCCAAAGTATATGTCAGGAGCAAGGTGGACAGCGGCACAGATAACAGCATCACCACACGCATCTGCTGGGCAGAAGGTGGGGTCTGATGGGCTACAGCTGGACAGGGATGGCCCAGCGGGTGGACCGCACCAGGGGTGGCAGGGATGTGCTGGTCAGGTTCACCAGCTGGCAGCGCACTATGGAGCTGCTGAAGGTGGAGCTGGCTGCCGATGGGTTCACCACCAAGGCCCACAGGGCACAGCAGTATGGCCTGACTTCCAGCAGGGTGCAGCAGCTGGAGAACGGGGCCACCCCCACTGTGGGGGAGAAGGGCAAGATTAGGGCGTATGGGAAGACGCAGGGGTGGAGGTTCCCATGAGTGATGGCCCAGCAGACCGTGGATGGATGGCACTGGAAGAAGGGACAGCCCTGCACAGGCTGGTGGCTGCACATCCCAGGGGGAATGGGCTGCCCTGCTGCTCCTTTGTGGCAGCCTGGAGCCTGTGGGCTGCTGGCATGGTGCCCCACACCATCGCGCCAGACCTAAAGCTGTGGGCCAGGCTGGGCCTGGCATACTGGAAACTGGCCAACATCACCAGTTTTGGTTCCGATGAACTGGATG
>Ga0209128_1002707_pt1 | contig 11318 bp, 10 predicted proteins | sample ETNvirnome_6_100_FD_184072 | JGI IMG/M metagenome (GOLD analysis project Ga0209128, IMG submission 184072) | Marine viral communities from the Pacific Ocean - ETNP_6_100 (SPAdes) (version 2) | ecosystem: Environmental > Aquatic > Marine > Oceanic | place: Pacific Ocean | collected 2013-06-19 | reverse complement strand
GCCTCTTATTGTTGCCAAAATGGAAGAGTTTATGAGAAACAAACTAATTACAATTAACTCTAATCGGCTGCTTTCTGAAATGAAAACGTTTATTTGGCATTCAGGAAGACCACAGGCGATGCGTAGTTATAATGATGACTTAGTCATGTCGTTTGCGATAGGGTGCTGGGTGAGGGATACGGTGATTGTGGAGAGTCAAAAAGATATAGAGTACAGCAAGCAGTTTTTGTCGGCGATCACCACGTCTAAGACAACTATCTCCACTACGATTCCGGGAATGCGAGACCACAAGCTCGCTTCCGAAACAAAAAGGACTGAGGGTGCTGAGGAATTCAATGAACAATACCTTGGACTCATTAAGGGCTAGAAAGTAAATTATGGCTACAAACGAAAAGAACAACAGAAACCCGGCATCCCCGTTATTTAAAAGATTAACGCGGTTACTTTCGGGCCCAATTGTAAATTATAAAGCACAGATCGCACGCCAGGAACGCCGCGATGACATGGACAAGTATCGGTATCGCTTCCGCTCCATGAGCGGCCAAGAGTTTAAGCGCGGCGATACGAACATGTCCCAGCAGTACAATATGTTCACCTCGGCCGCCTTCCGTAACCAGAATCGCGCCGAGCGTTATACTGACTTTGAACAGATGGAATACATGCCGGAGATTGCTTCTGCGATTGACATTTATGCTGACGAAATGACCACATCCAACGAGTATGATCAGCTTCTTAATATTTCATGTATGAATCTAGAAATTAAAACAATTCTTCATTCGTTGTTTTATGACGTCCTCAACATTGAATTCAATGCTTTTGGCTGGGCGAGATCCATGTGTAAATACGGAGACTTCTTTTTGTATTTGGACGTTGATGACACACTGGGCATTACTTCCGTTATTGGTTTGCCAAACAATGAGGTCGAGCGCCTCGAGGGGCAAGACCCCACTAATCCCAACTATGTGCAGTATCAGTGGAACGGCGCCGGCATGACCTTTGAAAACTGGCAGGTTGCCCATTTCCGTATTTTAGGTAATGACAAATACGCTCCTTACGGAACATCTGTCCTCGACCCCGCTCGCCGAATTTGGCGTCAGCTTCTTCTTCTTGAAGACGCCATGATCGCCTATCGCGTTGTCCGTGCCCCGGAACGTCGCGTGTTTAAGATTGATGTGGGCAATATCCCTCCGCAGGATATCCCGCAGTATATGGAAAAAGTGAAAACCGAGATGAAGAGAAACTCTTTGGTCGATGCTAATACTGGCCGCGTGGATCTTCGCTACAATCCTCTGTCTTTAGAGGAGGACTATTTTATTCCTATGCGCGGAGGTGTTGGTTCCGACATCACTTCTCTCCCAGGTGCCAAGTCCCTCGACGATATCGAGGACGTTAAGTATCTGCGCGACAAGTTATTCGCTGCCATTAAAATCCCGCAATCCTACCTTACTAATCTGGAAGGAGCCGACGAGGATAAAACCACTCTGGCTCAGAAGGATATTCGTTTTTCTCGAACGATTCAAAGACTGCAGCGCTCGGTCGTTGCTGAGCTGGAGAAAATTGCTGTGGTTCATCTTTATACATTAGGCTTCCGCGGCGAGGACCTAATTGGTTTTGATCTGACGCTTAATAACCCTTCTCGTCTCGCCGAGCTCCAACAGCTTGAATATCTTCGCACCAAGTTCGACGTCGCCAACGCAGTTCCGGAAGGCACCTTTAGTAAGCGCTGGATTTCTCATAATATTTTGGGCCTTTCAGACGACGAGTTTCTGCGCAATCAACGCGAGTCTTTTCACGATCGCAAGTATCAACAAGCCCTTGAGTCTGTTACCGAAGAAGGCGCCGAGGAGGGACTCGGTGAGGAAGGTGGCCTAGGCGATCTTGGCGGCGACGATATGGGCGATCTTGGCGGCGAAGATATGGGGGATCTTGGCGGCGAAGATATGGGGGGTGACGAAGGTGGCGACTCGGCCCTCCTGGCCGCCCCAGGACGCCGCGAAGATGACGTTCGACAATATGAAAAGAGCAGTTATAGCGCTAAGAATGGCCGCAGCGACAAACGCCGCAAATACGCCACTGGGCCCCACCGCCGCGAAGATTGGGGCCATAAGCCCGAGACCGGAACCCTCCGCAGTCAGCGAGTACGCACCCCCGGATCCATTAGTATGGCCGACTTCAAGTCCTTAGTTGGTCTAGAAGAAAGAAAAGCAGCTACTTATACTAGGAGCGAGATTAATTTAGCAGAGAACACATCACGAGTAAGACTGTTGGTGGAAGAGCTAGAGAAAAAAGAGGCAGAAAAAGATGAAACACAATAAAAAGAGAAATACAGCGTTTATTTATGAGACCCTCACTCGGGAACTCACTCGTGCTATTGTTGAGAAAAAGGTCCATCGCAAGAATAAGATCGTCGCACTGCTCAAAGAACACTTTACAAGAGGCAGAGCGCTAGCTGATGAATTAGAATTATATAATGCCCTTTTAAATACGACGAATATTCAACGTCCGGTAGCTGAACGGCTTCTTCACGAGACTAAAGGCGCCTACCAGATCCTCGACGAGAATACTATTTTTAATGCTCAGTCAGAACTTATTAAAGCCATTAATAAGGACCTGGGACAAGATACCTGGAAGAGCTTCGTTCCTAATTTTAAATCACTGGCATCTGTCAGCACAATTTTTAGTTCTAAGGGCAGTCTTAAAAAACGTGTTCTTTTTGAACAGGCGATTATTGATCGCATGAGTACGCCTCATAGTGGAGATACTACGGCCGCTCTCAAACCACTTGACAACTTGACTTATAATTCTTTTATTAAGAAATTCAACGTTAAATATGGAACTTTGCTTCAAGAACAAAAAGATCTTTTAAATCAATATATTGCAAGTTTCGCTGATGATGGTTTCGAATTACGCGTGTATCTTAACGAAGAGCTATATCGTCTAAAGGGCGCCCTTACTTCCATCGATAGAGGTTCGGTTGCCCCACTGATAAGTAAAAAGATGGAGAGTGTGGAAGAATATTTAGAGAGCTTCCGCCGTCGCGACTTCGACGAGACCGACCTGAGTAAAATACTCAAGACTCAACAACTAGTTCAGGAGTTTGCATCTCATGATCACAATTAAAGTAGGCGGCCCCCAGGCCACAGTCGAATTGAATGCCCGGCGCGCGCTCGACGGGTCTCTTCTTATTATGGACCACAAAGCCATTGATATTGCTGTGATGCCTGATCAGCTTAAGGTGGTCACCTTTCCGAAGACCACCTCCACTGAGGATGTCTACGATTATCAGAACAGGCTTTTTGAGATGTTGGCCGACAAGGGAATTGTTGAACGAGGGTCCATCCAAGGAGGCAGTGTTTTTCGTTCCCTAGAAGGTGTCATAATGGAAAGCGAGCAAGTCAACTCCCTCCAAGCTGCGGTATATGTTATATCCGAGTTCTTATCTTACGAGTCGCGCCACGAAAAGGTTGCGGATGATTACGAGAAAGAGCTGGAAAATATGTATACCCACCCAGACCAGACCGATACAACTGAGTACGGTGAGGTCCCACACTATGCTGAGAAGGGATCGATGCGTCCCGGTTATTACTATTACCCGCTGAGGAATCGATATTAATGAGGCTTATAGTGGAAGCCTGCGGGCGCCGGCGGACTCCTTTAGTCTGTCTGTAAAATAGAAAAGAAGGATTAATGGAACTATTACATTTTATACTTGCCGCTTACGGCATGACATTTATTATTATACACGGACATATCTTTAACAAGATCCGTCCACCTTGCAAATCGATGTGGGGATTCGGCCGGCTATTCCATTGCCATTTGTGCATGGGATTTTGGGTTGGCGTGTTTCTATGGGGCATAAGTCCATATACAGAACTATTTAGTTTTAGCAATCAGCCTATGACCGCATTTATGTGCGGTTGTATTAGTGCTGGAACATCATACTTTTTGAGTATGTTGGTCGAGGATTACGGGATCCGAGTGGTCCATAAAGGAGGTGAGCAATCATGAAAAAATGGATGATCCAACCAGTTCGACGATGCTGCTCAGGCAGTTGACTACTTTAAAGGAATAAACAATGGCACAACTTCTCCGAGAATTTTATGAACTATGCGAAGGCGGCGTCTGTCAGGATTTACTGACGGAAGCCGAGAAGAGGGAAATTCGTGAAAATAATGCCATGTTCATCACCGGGAAGCTCCAGGAAGGTGGCGTTTTAAACGGCAACCAACGCATGTATCCCCCTGAGATTATGGAGCGTGAAGTAAAAAGATATGCCGAGATGGTTAAAGACAACCGCGCCCTAGGTGAGTTAGATCACCCGGAGTCTTCTATCATTAACTTAGCAAATGTCTCCCATATGGTTGTAGATATTTGGATGGACGGACCGGCTGTGATGGGCAAGTGCAAGGTCCTCGCCACACCTGCCGGACAGATTCTTCGCTCGCTGGTAGACGCCGGCGTGAAGATCGGGATCTCCTCGCGAGGAATGGGATCTGTAAAAGAACACCAGGGCAAGACAATTGTAGAAGACGACTTTCAGCTTATTTGCTTCGACATTGTTTCGGAGCCTTCGACACCGAATGCGTTCATGGCTCTTAGTGAAAACAAGCTTGTGAACGAGCAGGTTGAAAAAAGTAATAAAATTATCAACTTAATCGATAGCATCCTGAGGGACTAACCATGAAGATAAGCCGCCAAGAGCTGGAGAGGCTGATAAAAGAAGAACTTCGAGAAGCTCTCGAACAGTACCCTGCTGACGCAATGGCTGAGATTGCGGCGACTATTTTTAGTCTTGCTGACCAAGCCGGAGTAGAAACTACCGGAGACCAACGAGAGGATATAGTTGGAGAAATAGAAGAACTCCTAAGAGGGGAGGGCTTTGAGCTACGAGAACAGGGCTTAACTTTCGCCGAGCCCCTCCATCTTGATCTGGGAGGAACCATGGTCGGAGACCTCATGCTCGACATCCGGGACGCTTTACCCGGAGCCTGGAACACAATGCTCAAAGCATTTGAGAGAGGGGGCATCAATACCGGACTGCCTCTTGAGCCGAGTGTGGCAGACTTTGAAAGATCTTTCGAAGTGGACCCCGAAGAAGACGATGAAGATCTCACCTCAACGATCGTTGTCCCTCCTGTGAGCCCTCCGGACGACGAAGAAGACGAAGAGGATCAAACAGATACCGTTGTGGTGCCTCCTGTTGAACCGCCACCTGAAGATGTTCCAGAGGAGGAGGAAGCTCCCGACGAAGAAGAGGAGCCCGAGCCGGAGACCTTCGTCAAAGTAGGAGATGTTCTGCGAGTCGACGACGACGTAAAAGAGAAAGAGATTAAGCCAGACTTTGGGACTCTCGAACCAGGTGATTACGACGTAGAGAAAGTGTGGGCTGATGAACGAGATCTCGTCCATCGCGACACTGGAAAGAAAGTCACCCTTTTTGTCAGCGATATCCATGACAATTCTGATGTTATTACCATTAATCCCCTTCTTCCTAAAATCAAAAACCCATGGGCCTTCAAATGGTTCTGGGAGGAAGAAGAGGACGAGCAGCCCGGATGGATGAAAAAAGCAGTGAAGGGCATAAAAGGAGTGCTCGGTGGGAGTAGTACCTCCATTAAAGTTGTCGGAGGACTTACAGGAATCGCGGGCATTGTTGGCTTGATGAAGTATCTGGCTAAGGATGAAGAAAAAGTTAATGAGGCGGCTGCCCTGAAAAAGGGAGCAGAGTTAGAGGAACTAGGGGAGCTCTCACCGAAGAATGATTTTGGTTTTATTACGTCGACCTTAAGATTTGTTTTGTCACTGTCTCTCGATAAAGAGCACATGAAAACATATGATCTAGTGGCAGAAGCCATCCGCCTAGCCCTTGTGTGGAAAAATGACCCGAGGAGCGAAGAATTCGATGAAGAGGTCTCCAAGGCGCTCGATAAGATCCCTGGCATAGAATGGCTTGACAAATTCTACCCCGGCGGACGCGAAAAGGTAATCGGGGTTGTAAGAGAACGATGGGATGATATGACACTTGAAGAGAAGATTAGTTTGATCGTTGCTCTTCTCCCACAAAATGTAGTTGAACGCCTTGAAGCACTTATCCCGGGACCAGATATGTCAGAGATGGATATGCGCTGGCCCGACGTTCAGGACGAAATTGGAGAATGGTTGGCAACCGGGGAACTTGAACTTCAGCCATCACACTGGTCCAGTTTTGCTGGTCTTCTATTCGCTGCAGCCGATATGTTTGGATTATTGGACTACCATCAGACAGACACTGCATTGGGTATTTTGTATTATACGGACCTAGTACTGCAGGATGCCAAAGACAACTCCCCGCTGGACCGGATGACGAAAATCATGGATGCTCTTTTTGAGCACAAGAAACAACTAAACAGAATGAAAGTATTAGCGGGTGTAAAATGAAAAAATCAGAACTGAAAAAGATTCTCAAGCCGCTCGTTCGGGAGTGCATCAAAGAGTCCCTCTTAGAAGATGGGCTCATTTCTGGTATAATTGCTGAAGTAGTGCGCGGAATGGGAACAACTCAGCCGATCGTAGAGGCAGCCCCACCACCGCGTACGGACCCCATTAAAGAAAGAATGAAGCGTAACGCGTTTACGTCTGAACAGTCGAAACAGTTAAAAGAACATAAAAATAAGCTTATGGCAGCGATTGGGGACGCCAGTTATAATGGTATAGACCTGTTCGAAGGAACAACCCCAGCGCCGAATCAGGCAAGCCTCACTGAGCAGGCGGGACCTTTAAGCGGTCAAGCCCCGGGCGATCAAGGGGTTGACATTACTAGTCTTTTTAGTTCCGTAGGGAACAACTGGAATGCCCATATGAATGAAATTAAAGAAGGAAAGTGATAACAGTATGGCCACCAATGTAGTAGTAGAATTACGACGAGGAGAATCGTCGGAGCGCCTTATACGACGGTTTATTAAAAAATGTAAACGCGACAAGGTAGTAGAGCGTTACAAGTCCCGCACAGATTATTATATCAAGCCTGGCGTACAGCGTAAACTTAAAAGTGACAAGGCGCGGAGAGAGGCAAAGAAGCTACAAAGAAAACTAGATAAGAAATTGTTTAGATAAAACACACTGTAGCGTGCTATTTATTAGACGGAGTTATAACTATGGCAGTATTTCAATATCAAGCAGGGATCGGAAATGTAGGATCCTATCAGGTCTCAGGAAGACCGTTCGTAACGGGGGGTGTTGACGCATCTAGCGCCGCGGTAGTAGAATTCCCCGCGGTTACTCGATGGGTGAGAGTGAAAAATAATACAGCCTCCGACCTCAAAGTTGGATTTTCCGCTGCCGGACTTACTGGAACCAATTACTTTACATTAACATCAGGCTCTGTTACCGAACCGCTCGAACTTAAGATTACTCAGTTGCATCTCCTCGGCGCCAGCAGCGTCGATGTGATGGCAGGCTTGACATTTATTGCCACCTCTGGCATTGATAATCCCTCACTCTCCCCCGGCGGCGCCGGCGCAGTGAGCCCTAATGTTAACTGGACTGGCTCCTTAGGCGTTGGTTAACGTAGAGAGAATCTGGGGTCATGCCGGGAAATGATCTACGATGAGTCATCATCAGGCAAGTGGAGACTAATTACATGTGATTCTCTTTATTGTGGGAGGAGATTAGATGTCCGATCCGAATAATAAATGGGATCAACCCGAAGCGCCGCCGCCCCCAATGTTCTTTGGCAAAAAAGAGCGTGACCTTGTTAAACAGGTCAATGATGAACTTGCCGAAAGAGTCATTGGGCAACCTATTGCTTATTATCCAATAAGCTTAGAAGAATCTAATTTCAATGATATCTACGGAGAGGCAATTGATAAAATATCATTGCCCCCTGTTCGTGTTTATGCCTATGTTGAGGTAGAGAACGAGCAGAGCAATGATAGATATGGTTATGAATACCAGACTAAATTAACAGTTAACTTTAGCGAAAAGCGCATCACCGCTGACCAGAACCTCTACGTGCGCGTGGGTGACTTCGTACAATACGGCGATCAGTTCTATGAAATTGTTCGCACCTACAATGATACGCGGTTTTATTTTGGACAAGTAGAGCACAAGTTTCAGATTAGTGCGGAATGCATCCGCGCCCGAACCGACTCTTTCCGTGTGATGCCAGCAATCACGCGCCCAGGCGAGTCCGCCTCGGTCCTTGCTGATGGGTCTGCAACACCGGCTTCCCGCCCCGGCCCGGCTCTTCCAGTAGCTGCGACATATATTACTGTGACCCCAGAGTCTCGCCTTACAGAGGGGCGCTACTTGTCGGCTGGTTCAGGGATTACCATTACAGACGGAGGACGGCAAGGTCCTCTGACAATTACATCTACCGCCGGCGCCGTCGCGTTGCCTGCGAATTCTGTTCAATATAACTCGGGGGGCGATTTTGCGGGGTCAGCCAATTTAACTTTTAATGGTACCACCCTAACAGGCTCTTACACTGGCTCTTTAGCTGAGTTGACTAGTTTGTCGGCGTCACTGGTAAACTTGATACCAACTTCGGGCTCAATTGCCGGTCGAGGAAGCTATTTGGGACTCGATGTCAACAATAACATTGTCGTCACCTCGTCACTTGGCGAAGGACTGGGGGGTATTTTTACCACAATCAACGGATCAAGTGCTTATGTTACGAGTAGCTTGGCTATCGGCGGAACAACGGCACCTGACCATCAGGTTTCAGTAAGCGGCTCGATGTCGGCTAGTGTTAACATCTCCGCGTCTGCATTTTATGGCGATGGGTCAAATTTAAGTGGAATAACTACAGCCCCTGCTGGAGCAACAACTCAAATTCAATTTAATAATGCGGGAGCTTTCGCCGGCTCCGCCAATTTAACGTTTGATGGTACGTCCGTTGTGATAAAGGCCGCCTCTCACCTCTCAGGGGGGATCGTACACAAACATACCACTATTTCAACTGTCTATACGGCTTCTGTAACTGATTATATTTTAGGGGTCAGCGCCGTTCCAACAGAAATTGAAGTCGATGCAACCTTGTTTGCGGAAGGACAGGTACTCGTGATAAAGGATGAGTCCGGGGCTACTAGTGTAACGAATACCATTCTCTTAAGTGGCGCCGCGGCACAGACCATAGATGGAGCCACTACTGCAACTATTGAATCTCCTTATGGTTCTGTATTATTATATTCTAACGGCTCAAACTGGTTCATATATTAATAGAAGATTAATGGAAATAATATATCTTTTACTCCGTCTAAGACCTATATGTATTAGAAAATGGATGTGGATAAATATATTTAATCTTTACTCCTCCGATGAGTGTTCACCTATTATATCATGATTTTTCACCCGTTTCGTCATTAATCTATAGGAGGATTTAAAAATGGCATATAAATTTCAAACAGGCACTGCATACCTGGAAGGTGCAACCACCTTCGAAGATGCACTAGTTGGTGAAAGTACCATTTCCGGTGCAGCGGGTAGCTTTGACGCTCTCGGCGGTACCTCGCTGGCACTTCAGTCTGGCGGTATTACAGCTGCTGGTCCACTGGCTGGCGTGACAACACTCGGCATGGGCGGTGCCCTGACCGGTGTCACCACTCTTGCTGCTTCAAGCACAGCCACTATCGAAGGCGTTGTCTCCGGTGCGGCTGGTCAATTCGATGCTCTCTCTGGCACCTCGCTGGCACTTCAGTCTGGCGGTATTACAGCTGCTGGTGCAATTGCTGGTGCAACCACAATCGATGCGTCTGGCGACCTGACGGTTGGATCGATTACAAATGCTGAATTTACCGTTGACTCCAGTGGTAACACTGATATTGATGGTACTTTAAACGTTGAAGGCGTGCCTACTTTTCAGGCTGCTGCTGTTTTCTCTGGCGGTATTACAACTGCTGGCGCGTTAGCTGGCGTGACATCGATATCTGGCTCCAGCACTCTCCAAATGGTCGGAGAGTCATGGCTCGGGGGCGCTTTAAATGTTTCCGGCGCTGTTGAGATGGCGAGTAGCCTGACGGTCGATGGGGCTTTCACCGCCGAGGGCAATATTGATCTCGGTAATGCGGTGACTGATAGCATTACCTGCACCGCTCGTTTCGACGCGGATCTTATTCCGCTTACTGACAGCGCGGTGGATCTTGGTACGAGTGCTTTGCAGTATGCCGAGGCTCACATTGATCATGGCTATATTGATGCTATTACTGCAACCGGTACTTCGACGCTTACTACTGTTGATATCAATGGCGGTAATATCGACGGTACCGTCATCGGCGCAGCCTCGGTTGCTGCTGGTTCGTTTGCTGCTATTGTCGGCACAACGGCTAATTTGAGTAGCACGCTTACTGCAGTAGACATCTCTGGATCGAGTACTCTCCAAATGGCTGGTGCTACATTCCTTGGTGGTGCCTTGAATGTTTCCGGCGCATGCGATTTCGCTAACGCTAATGTGTACTACACCGCCAACCTCGACACCGCGTTTGCTCCGGCGGATGATGCAATCTACTTCCGGGATGACGACTCCGGAGCTTTTGTCAGTCGCTCTTGGGATACTATCATGGGTCAAGTCGCTGGCACCGGTATTACTAATACCAGCGGCGTTTTGAGCGTCAGTGCTGTTAGCACACCGTCCAGCTTCGACGATGACGACAACACCATGGTCGAGGGATTGAATTACGCCAACGAGGATTGGACCGGCGCGCATACTCTAACTCTTCCAGATAGTGACGACTTAGATGTCGGCGAGTCTGTTAAAATTAAGATGATGACCGGTGTCAGTACTACTAACACTGCTACCATTGCGATCAAGGGCGGCTCGGGTGATCTCATTGATGGTGCTGCATCGATTGTACTTGAATCGCCTTATGCTGCTGTTGGGCTTTTTAAGGTTGCTGCTAATGTTTGGAGAATCATGTAATCTTGAATTAGAATTCTTCTAAAACGCTTTAAGGGTGGGTATCTTCTGGGTACCCACCCTTTTTGCATTTGAGATTCTATATATAGTATGGCATACAAGTATACAAAAGGTTCCGTCATCCGGGGCGATATCTATAATGAAGACGATGCTCAAGGAAACACCTTTATTGATTGGAGCGAAGATGCTGTTGGAATCGTGGCCGGCGGCGCGCTGGCTTTCACTATCTCTGGATCTAATGATGAGATTAGTTCGTCGTACAATCTTTCTGCGTCTGCCTTCTATGGCGATGGTTCGGCGCTCTCAAACATCACAGCCACAGCATCCCCAGCCGGATCCGACACAAACGTTCAATATAATGATGGCGGTAGTACGGGCGGCGACTCTGGGTTTGTTTATGATGGCGCTGGGTCAATCACAGTCACCA
>Ga0209128_1002704_pt1 | contig 11329 bp, 5 predicted proteins | sample ETNvirnome_6_100_FD_184072 | JGI IMG/M metagenome (GOLD analysis project Ga0209128, IMG submission 184072) | Marine viral communities from the Pacific Ocean - ETNP_6_100 (SPAdes) (version 2) | ecosystem: Environmental > Aquatic > Marine > Oceanic | place: Pacific Ocean | collected 2013-06-19 | reverse complement strand
TGATTAATAAATGTTGGATTGTTACTCCAATTTAATTCATTCTTTTTTGCATGAGCCAACATTGTTAATACCGGAGTGTATGTGGTGCCTCGGAAATCTAAAGTGTAAGAAGAGCTAATTGGAGCATAAATTGAAGAAGATGGATCCGATGAAGATGTAATATAAGAACTGTACGCGCCGAAATGGGCCCAAGATGAAGCTGCATACCACGAACCAGATGTTGCTGTGCCGTCGACAGCGCTTCCCGATTCGGGCCCAAGGTATCCATCTTTGTTATCAGAATTTAAATCATAACTAGCCGTTATTAATATTACTCCGTCTCTATAAAGCACAGTTCCAATAACACTGCCAGAGCGAGGACCAGTTGACTCAATCAATTCTCCATTTTGCCTTTCGTCAAGGGCCCGGGCCAGGAGAGATCCAGTATAATAATATTTTAAATCAACGCTTCCTCTTTTAATTCCACTGCCATAAAAAATAGATGGAATAATAATTAAATTCGTATACAAATTTTTGGGTATCGATTCAGTTGCTGTTGAATCTGTAAGCCCCAAAGCTGTCACTGTGGCATCAGGCCAAACTCGACGAGTGCCGGCGAATGCATCACTCTTTTTGTCTTTTGTTCCTTTTGCATATCTAGGCGGTATGCCGCCGCTGGCAAAAACATATTTATCAAAATTAAAATATTTGCTTTGAGGTCGATAGTAATCATAGGCATTTTTCAAAGAAATCATTTTGAAAACTGTATCTTTTGTACCACCATATGGGCCGGCATCATCTGAAGAAGTGATTATTCCAATTGGAAGCCCCGCACTATTAGTGTTCGCAACTACTATTTCTCTAATAATTGAAGATGTTAAAGGATAAGAAGATGTATAATTTGCTGATGATGTGAATTGACTTTTTTCTGTTACATTTGCAAACGAAACATCTTGAGGATTTTCGCCCTCAAGAATAATAGCTTTTACCAAGCCGTCTGTTGGCCTATCAATGTTTATTTCGTAAAGAGACTCTTTTCCTGAATTGACATTTGCACCATGAACTGCACCATTAATATATGTAAGATTATGATAGAAATTCACAACATATCTAGGATATGCTTTTATTGTGCTATGAAAAATATCGTTTTCGGCAAACTTATGAGGCATGTCGACCCCCTCATTATTAATAGTCTAGCCTTACTCTAAGTGTAAAATCGGTGTTCGGCGTTTTCTTAAGAGGCTCAGATACTTTAGCAGTCGCCAACAAAACATTAGAAGGTGAATATAAACCAACCGATGTTATATATGAAACAGGGGGATCATTCGCAATTTCTTTTACTCTAATTTTGCTCCCCGTTGTGTAAGTCGGGTTTGAACTATAATTAAATTCGTTATGTCCGGCTCGACAATAATAAATAGTTGAATTAACTTCCGTTGTGTTGTTAAAGTTAATAGATACAATTCTTGTGCGCCAACCATCAGCAATTTGATCTAAAGAACAAGAAGAGAATGAGCCCGACCAACTAAAAAGGCCGGTGGGGCTGGCTACAGTATTATTAGAAGATGATGCAAGGGCAATATGAGCATCGCCGGCGCCGGGCGAATAAAGAACCTCGCCGCCGCTGGCAGATAAATCAAGAACGACGACGCCGGCCTGATAATAAATTAAACCCACTGCCGACACATCTTCCCCAACCGATCCCGTGTACAATATGCTATATTCGCCGGCGGGTGAATTATTCTTGTATTTAGTTAATGCATTTAAATCTTTAATTTCTAAAGTGGTGCCGCCGACGCCTTGGCCGGCGATACCAGCAGTAGAAGACCCGCCCTGGTCGGCGGCGCCGGTGATCATCGTCAAAGTAAAAGTTTCCTTTTGAATTTCATCTTTTATAAGCATACGAGTCAGGGGCATAAAAATACACGCCGACATTTTTTGTGAAGTGCTGCCAGTTAAGCTGCCCAGCTTGTCAAAGGGGCGTATATTGCCGGTAATGTCATGACCCACAAGAACTTGTGCCATTTGTGCATAAATATTAGTTTTTTCTGTTTTGTTAGCGCTGGCCGCCGCGGCGGCATTTGCGCCGTCCGGGCCGTAATTTCCACTAACCCAAATACCAGCAGTAATATCAAAAAGATGATTTGCCGATGAACTCAAGTAAGCATAGTCGTAAACAGACTCAAACATCCCATGTGAATATTTTTTGATATTCCAATCGCTTGGCCAAACGCCATATGTTCCTGAAATAATACTACCAGTAAGCGGAATCACTTCGTGAATTTTAGTTTTTGTTGTTGTTATATCTTTAAATGAATCAAGTTCTTTAAAAGTTGCGGCCATTTCGTTCTCCGTTTGTTTTTATGCTTCTCTAATAAATCTAACTGGGACGTCTATTCTAGCGCCAGTGTTAAAGCCTGTTATTCTAACTGTTGAGTCAATTGCAACCGCATCAGTTAGTGCGCTGCTGCCGACAGTTGCGTCGCCGCCAGTAGTAGTAAAAAAGTTGGTTATAGTATATCCAAATTTAGTAAACATCGCCGTACTTAGCTTTAACTGATTGGCTGCCTTGATCGCAAATTTAAATGAAGGTCCGCGCGGGCCAGCAATTGGCGACTCGGCCGCCTCCGACGATGGTGACCCATAGTCGCCGGTGGCATATTGATAATGCGCAACATTATCTTCATCAACGACTATAGGGCCCAGAGCATCAAAGGCGGTAACGATTTCTGCAAAGCGGTCATCAACTTGAAAAAGAAACGCCGGCTCTGCAAGCTCCGCATTCAGGACGTCTTTAAAACTTATATCAGTTGTATCCAACCCGTGATCAAGGTGAATAAGGCTCTGTTCTTTCTGGGCCGAAGCAATAGTTACCCCATTAACAAATCCAGTAGGGAGGCTGCCACCTGCCGACGACTCGCCGCTATAAGCATCAACAGAATTCTGTGTACACAAAACAACATAGAGATCCTGGCTTAACGCGCCGTTGCCGAGAGGCTGGCCCGGGGCCACGTCATGAGTTAATGAATTGGTATTAAGCTTAAGCGTTGTTAAATATAACAACTTTTCAGTCGTATAAGTTGCAAGCTTGTGTTTCATTGTTGCAATATTATTTGTTGCAGCTTCAAAGATTGGAGTTTTTAAAATATTTAAATCAGCATAAATTGTCCCAGCCGATGTATTATAAAGCTCATAATTAATTTCGTCATCTGCTAAAGCGAATTTTTTAATTGCGAAAGAGCCATCGCCTTTTGCCAACATTTCTCGACCAACATCTGTTAATGTTGCATCAATAATAATATCACCGCTGTTATTTAAAAAACTAGCCATTATCTTCTCCTAGTGCCGTAATAATTAGTCGCTTTCTACAAAAAATCTCTATCATTTTTTTGAAGCTACCCATTCAAAAATCTTTTTAGCATTAAGTTCCGGGGCTTCATCAGTTTTCAATTTATTTTTAATAAACCTTACATTAAGATCGACCTTGCGTTTTGTTTTGTTTGATGTAATGCGTATCTTAAACGCATTATTATCAACAAAAACAGAGTCGGTCAAGTCCATATGGCCTACAACTCTCTCATCGGCGCCGGGCTTTATTCTATCTTTGTTCGGGGCAGCCTGTAAAAAAGCCGGCTTAATTCTAATTTTTTTCTTAAACTGAACTTTTATTTTTTCTTTTTCTTCTTTTATCTGGTATGGCCCAACAATTAAAAATATCGTCCCGCCATCATCAACTAATTCTACCTGATAAATGTCACTTAAAAATGACACTGACCCATGAACATCTTGTGACCTTGCTGCATAGTAATATTTTCTATTTGGAATAATATCATCATAATGAAAAGGGCTGCTCGGCACCACCACAGTCGGGTTTGTATTTAAGAAATCTTGTACTTTTTTAGGCGCAATCTCTAGGCGGTATAAAAGGAATTTTTTAATTTTGGTCTCGCCGCTGAAAATCATTTCCTCTTCTTTAAGATCCGGTGGCGGTGGTGAGGATGAACCAACAAGAGATTCCCATATATTATTCCACTCTTCGATTTCATCCAACGGATAGTGTTCTATGTTTCTAGATACGTACCCCAAACCTCTATTAAAACTAATCAGTGTTTTATTATTTTCATCTCTGTATGAATGAATTTTAAAAAGAGGCGGCAGCGGCGGCGGATCCATAATTCGCACCGGGAGTTGGTCATCTAAGCGAACCAGCGGCACCTCAAACATGCGCGTGCGAGGCTCATGTTCAACTCTAAAAAAGAATTTTGGCGTTCCCAGGCCTTGAAGGGCGAGATCATTTGCAACTTCCGTGACCTCGTCGCTTGCATAATGATATCTATATTTAGTGCCGTGCACAATGATAATTGCCATCACGCTATAATAATAATCCTTATTATATTTGACCTGTGTATCAAGAATGTCTATACTTTTACTGTCTGGGTCAAAAGGAACAAAGAATGATTGAATGATATCGGAGGCAACGTATTTGCCCGAGGTTGGCGGGCCTCTATGTTTAATGACCCTATAACCAACAAGTTCTATATTTGCAAACTTTCCATCTAATACATCTTTCCAATTGCGTTGCTTAATAGTTTTTTTAGGTATGCCCTGTGCGTCCGCAGTTTTCCAATGTGTTGCAATATCAAGCCCGGTGCTGCCGCCGACGAGCCCGGTGCCGGCCGACTTAAGTTCATAATATCTTGTTCCCTTAAAGAAATATGTTTTCCCTGCGCCGTCAACAACGATGTCTGCAAAATTTGCTAAATCAACGCCGCTGGTCCAGCCCTGATAAACCCATCCGTCGTCGTCTTTTGGCTTGCCGGCTATTAATCTTGGGGACTCATCAGATATTTTCCAATTGGCGGAATCCCACTTCCAATATTGTTTGCCTTTAAAGAAATAGGCCGTTTTATTTCCAGGCCAAATAAAAGCAGCATTAATATTAGAAGGAAGGCCGGGGAATATTTTATTAATAGGCCCTCTCCACCTAATGCTGTCGCTAGCGAAATCATAAATCCAAACCTCCAAACCTTTAAAAAAGAAAACAGGAGCCGCGGAGTTTTGCCACTGATAACCGCCGGGTGTGTTGGAAAAGACCAGCGGCAGCGCGACGTCAAGTATTGGGAAATATAAAGCAGCATCTAAATTATTTGGTATTACGCCCTTCGGAGTAGCGCCCTTTAAAGGGCCATCTTTATGCACATGATCTGCCGGTGGCCACAGTGATATCTTTTTTGGATAACCTGGGTCGATCTTCTTCGGGTTGGCTTGGCCCGAAGCTCTATAATAATTGTCGCCTTGGAAAAAATATATTTTATGTTTGTCGCCATCTAAAATATTAAAAGCTGCATCAATTGAATTAACAGCATCATCTAAAACATGATCTATTATATCAGGATCCCAGACTGCTGCCGGCGAAGCAGTAACAATCTTCTTTTCCTCCATCTCCACTAAGCTTTCAAAGTTCGTTGATTCCTCGCTTTTCGAGTCATACGAAGCAATGGACGACAAATTAACTTCATCTGAAGGCGTCGTTTGCGGTGGTGCGCCTGGAGCGGGAAGCCACACACGGGTCATCGGCGCGAACTGGCCGGTGGGGTAGCCGTCGGGATGGGCAGCCATGAATTTTTTAAGCAATATTTCTTTTTCTTCTTGGGAAGCAAATCCTGCCTTGCCTAAAATTTCTTTAATTTCTTCTGGTGTTTCAACATGTTCATTTGAAATCTTTTTACCAGTTTCAATTGAAATCCTAACATTCATTAGCCGGCTGCTGGCAACATCCTCATTAGCCTCTTTGGTTAATAAATTTAAAATCTGTTGTTTCATAAGAACTCTTTTGCCTTCATTCCAACTCGGCTGATCTCCGCAGCCGAGGCCGTCGGCTGGGAGTTTTGCAGGATCGACGGCGGCGTGATACGCAAAGAATAAAGCTGTCTCATCTTTCTTATCATCTTTAGTCAAGTTCAAGCATTTCTCAATTTCATCGATGTCGATATCTGCAAAAGGATTATAATCTCCTTTAATAAAAATTGATTTAGTCTTTGCATCGTTGGGCCCGGGATTAAAAGCTAATGGGCTTAAATTAAAATTAAAGTCTTCGAATTCACCAGTTCTCTCTCCGGTCTCGAACTCGCCCCAGAACCCGGTCTCGTAGATCGGCCGGGAAATTACATTATTTTCAATGTTTTTTGCTAATTGCCCAATAAAACGTTTAATAAAGCCGGGGTCGAGCGCGGTGGCGAGTGTGCGAAAATCTCCCAAATGATCTTTTAAAACTTTAGAATCTTTTTCGTTTTTAGCCTGCTGTTCCGCGGCTAACCTAAAGAGTGGATATTCAAGGTAGTACTGCGCCGTCTGTTGTGCGCTAGTGGCAGCCGGATTGCCGTAGCCGGCCGGGAGGTCAAAGGAAATCTCATAGACGGGCTTGCCGTCGAGGTTGTCGGCGCCTGCTTTGAGTATAGCATACCTACTCAACTCGTCATAAATACCCAGCAAAACAACTTGATGATCTTTAAGAGAGCCGAAAAACTCTATCTCTCTCATCTTTCCAAGATAAAATCCAAGATACCCTTGGTCTTTAACAGCCTTATAATGTGCTTTCTTTTCCTTGGCCACTTTGCTCAGATCGGCGTCATTTATGGGCTTCCACGTTTTATAAATATTTCTAGCTCTATATTCTTCATCGAACGGCTTGCCATAATTTTTATAATCTGTGGTTGTTCGCATCCAAAGCTTGTTAAATAACAATCTTATCAAGTCCACGCGGTTTTCTTCCATGTGCTGCTCAAAGTTTATTGTATCTTCGCCAATAGTTGTTTCCTTCGCTAAAAAGTAATTGTTATAGCCAATTCCTGAAAATGGTGCCGGCTTAAGAGCAGAACTGCCGGGCGGATTTTCTTGCATAACACATTTACCATTTTTGCACACTTGGCCGAAGCCCAGATCGGGAGACATGGCCAAAGTGCAAGACAGACCATCGTTCACAAACACTCCGCTCTTCTTTAATGCGCACTTTTGTTTATTTTTTAAATCTTTAATAAGTTCTGCGGCCATTTTCGACACGAGGTCATCAACTGGCTCTTGTTTTCCGTCCTTGGATGCGCCTGGGCCGTACTTCTTCTCTAGCTCTGCAGCCCAGGCCGAGGCGTTGAGTGTAGACTGCCTACAAAGTCCGCACTTTTTAGTCTTCTTCTTCGGATATTTCCAGCCGCCAGTGGTGGTGTCGACTTGGCCGCAATGATCTTTGCCCACGCCGATGCCATGGGGATCGCAGTATAAAGTTTTTAGTATTTGGTCCTGCTTGGCCGTGTCGCCGGGTGCGATGGCCGCGGCGTAGCTGGCGCAATCTGACCACTCAAGTCTGTATTTCTTATATTGTGGCTCCCCTTTGCACTCGGCGAAGCAAACCTTTTGGTAAATGTCAGGATTGCACTTCATTACTCCTACATCAACCTCTTTGCATTTGTTAGGATCGTCGGGGTCGGATACATACTTCCCATGACATTCACATTTTCCATCTGGTTTTGCCGCGGCGTTAAATTTTTTGTCTTTATCAACACACTCGCATGCGCCATTTACATATTCTAATCCAGGCTTGCAAACACACTTTGTTCCGTTTTGTGAGAGTATTTGCCCGCTTTCGTTACACTTAAGACTCGGTGAAGCTTTTGTCTTCGTTTTTGGCTTGTCAAGAACCTTGGGGACTGGATTGAGTTCATTGTTGTCTACATACTTGAAGAAGCCCGCATCTTTATCAACCGGAGTTATAGCAAACTGTATTGGCGCTTTTCCGCCATAACCCACATTTTTAATCAGCCCGGCGGATTGACCACTAAGTCCCGGGTCGCAACCGGTGTTGGCGCCTTTGCAATTTGTGTGGTTGGGGTGCACGTGTGCGAGGCCCACGTCGGTCTGAACCGCCAAAGCAAATTGGGCCATTAATAAAGGCGGGCGCGCGTAGCCGGCGGATATGTGGGTATCACCCCAAAGCCAGTCGCCCGGGGGTGGCGCGCTCGGCGGCACTTTGATATAAAATGTAAAAGTGTGCTTCTTCCCGGGTAGAACCACCATCCCTTTTGGTATATAAATTCTACTATTGCCGGCGGCCTTCATCAGATCTGTTGCGCCGCGGAAATAATCACTGCGCTGTGCACCCTTAATAAGCTTATAATCGCCAAGCGCTGCATCCTTATTAACCGCGTCGGGCGGCCAGATTGTATAGTCATCTTTCCAATAAATTTTCGCCGGCCAGTCGGAATAGTACTTGAGCAACCCGCCGCCTGTCTGACAATTCAGAATTGGCTTACAATCTTTAGCATCCCTTTTGTTGCCGGCAGTATCATACCCACTATCTAATTGGGGCTTCCAATAGGGTACAAGAGCTTTCAAAATCCAAGTTTTAGGATTTGGGGAGCCTATAAGGGAAACGGTGCCCATCGTCCAAGGTTTCGCGCCGGTGTTGGTGAGCGTAAGGCTTACTTTATATTCATGGCCGGCGATGGCTACAAAAATTGGTGTGCCGTTTTTCTTGGCGTTGATCTTCATTTTGCCGTTGGTTACGTCGGCGTCAGCTTTTTCAATTGCAGAACAAATTTTTGATGCCTCGCTGCCGTCGAAGTTCGGGTCGCCCTTTTTGTTGACGTACCAGCCAATCATTGCATGTTTGTTGAGATTCTGTTGATCCCAGTTCGAATATGGATATCCATTGTAGGTACTCGTGGCATCGAACTTGAAATCATCGTGCATGCCTTCTACTTTAAGCGACCAAAGCTGACAAGAATAATCGTCTTGAATAGCCATTATAACGACCCGCCCGTGCTCAAGAAAAGGTATCTATCACTAATATTACCCGGATTCATAATTCTAACCAAAGCTACATAGCCGCCGATGTTGATCGACGAAAGAGCATCCAACGTTAGCGGTAACCAAGTTTCCGCTATTGCAGAAGATGCAAGATCCATAGTTGTCTCTTCATAATTATGCAAATATTCAAATTGAACCGCGGTTTTTGAATTAATAAAATGAATTTTCATAAAATTATTACTATCGTATACAGGCTGCTTTAGTTTATCAGATGGTGTAACAACAGCCTGAAGGCCGCCCAACTGGTCGGCCGTACTGTCATATTTTTCTTCTCTAAATTTATTTTCTTTTTTAAACTTATAACACCTCATAAGTGATTCTGTTTTTGCATCTGTTATAGCATTAGAAAAATTTGTAATATATCCAGCTATTTGATCAACTGATATGTTTTTTAAACCATTTTCAGATCCAGTTTTCAAATTTAAAAATTCGGGAATTGCAACCCCTTTTTCATATTTAATTGTTGGCGCATAGTGTTCTATTTTAAAAAAACTAGAAGCAAATTCTCCAGCATTTTGTGCTAATTTCGGTTTTCTATATTTAAACTTTCTTGAAGAGGCCATCGTGGCAAACTCAAATCTTAATACAATTTTGTAATCATATTTTATTCCCAATTGAATATTATCATCTAGGCCTGTAAAAAAGATTAAATTGGGCGCATCGATGTTGCCAAGGCCCGAAGAAAGAGAAGTAAGTTTAATTTTTTTTGGTTCACCAGTGCGTTTGCCATAAGAAAGATCTCGACGATATCTTAATACTTCGCCGCCCAAAAACTCACCCATGGGAAAACCACGAAATTTATATGCAGATGTATCAAAGACAAAGAAAAAAGATGCATTTTTAGCAACCTGATCATAAGCATGATGAAATTTTGAAAAAGCAACTTTTCTTTGAGTTTGATTGAATTTTTCAATTGCTGCAATGCTAGTCATTTTGTTGTTATTCCTTTTTATTCGTCGCCGGTCCACGTGCCTTTAAGAGTCATGTTCTTCACCAAGTTGGCGACCGCCTTCTTTGCTGCCGCGGGGAGGTTGGGATCTTTGTTAAAGATCTCTGTAAGAAGCGGCTTTAAATCAAAGCACTCGTCCTTTGTTGCCGCCAGATCTGCGGCGGCCTTAAGCGGGCCGCCGAGGGTCCAGGCGAGGACGGCATCGCCTGTATTTACAATGCTGGCCAGCAACTCATCCATGTTACACTTGCCCGAGGCGCCATAAACCTGCTCCAAAGCTTTTTGTGTTGAAGCCAGATTGACGAATTCGCTCTTATCGACGCAGTTTCCGTATCCAGAAATCTCCTTCGGGGCCGGCATGTCGTTATCGGTAAGTACGACGTCAGACGAGTACTTAACGCCGACACATATCTCTCCCTCTACGCAGTCGGCGGCCTTGGTGCATTTTCCGGTAGAGATTTGTTTCGCATACTTTTTCAATTGCCCAGCAAGAGTCTCACTTTTAAGTTTGTGCTTGCGAAGCTCAATTTGAAGTTGATCAATTTTTTCTCTTGCGCAAGAAGACTCTAGCTCGTCAACACACTTATCAACTTCAATTACCTTTTCAATCGGCTGATCAACGTATTTTATATCTATAGTGTTTTCTGCTTCGTCATCGGTTGTTATATCAAAAAAGTATTCAACAGTTTCATTATTAAATTCTTCCGTTGAAAATTTTAATGGTACCGCATCAGTAATTTCTCCATTTGCATTTTTCTTATATTTAAAAACTTCTATTGTAAAATTATCATTTGTATCTTCTGTATTTTTTTCAAAAATGTCCAATAAAATGTCATCAGATGTTTTATTTAACCACAATTGCTGTGATGCACCAGCCTTATTGGTGATGGCTGTAAAAGAATATTTGCAAACAATGTCAAGTTGTGGAATTTTTTCTTGTGAAAATGCGCCAACTGCGTCGCTGACATCTTCAGTAAACTCTAGAGGAGTCTGAGAGACATCTTTTGAAATCGCGCCTTCAAGTGCTTGAATGTCCCAAGCCGGCTTCTTTTCGTCAAAAACAGAAGAGCGCCCCAAAGATTTAAACAACGATGGTGCAGCGCCATATGATGGCGCGCCGCTACCGAAGGCGGGCCCATACTTCTTGGTATATTTTAAGCCGGCTTGACTTTTTAAAGTTGGCATAGTTTTAATTCGCGACAAAATATCATTCTGTAATTCTGTTACATCAACCGAACCCGACATAGTTTTCATATCGTAAATGATATCATCATCAAAAAAATCATAATGAGTCGGCTTAAACCTACCAACGGCCAGTTTTTCGCGGCCGACGCGAGTAAGGATCAAATCAATAACCTCTTCTTTTTTATTAAAGAACGCCATTAGTAGGTGCCCCCGCTGCCCATGCCGCCAGTGCCCGTGCCGCCGGTGCCCGTAGTCGTCGTGCCCGTGCCGGTGGTTGTTGTGCCCGTGCCGGTGGTTGTTGTGCCCGTGCCGGTGGTTGTTGTGCCCGTGCCGGTGGTTGTTGTGCCCGTGCCGGTG
>Ga0209128_1002700_pt1 | contig 11333 bp, 14 predicted proteins | sample ETNvirnome_6_100_FD_184072 | JGI IMG/M metagenome (GOLD analysis project Ga0209128, IMG submission 184072) | Marine viral communities from the Pacific Ocean - ETNP_6_100 (SPAdes) (version 2) | ecosystem: Environmental > Aquatic > Marine > Oceanic | place: Pacific Ocean | collected 2013-06-19 | reverse complement strand
ACAAAGCAGAAGCAGTTATGAAAGCAGATTATTCTGAACTCAAACGAAAGCAAGATATAGTCACAGAATTGGAGCAAGCGGAGATACATGAAATGACAGAAGAAGATGAGCAAATGACGGTAATGGTAAACGACCAAGAAGATCATTATGATGAATGCGACGACCACAGTTGTTCTTGTGGGAAATTCGATCCAGTCGTACAACTCAAAATAGAGAACGATAAATTGAAAGCAGAGATGCTTGAACCAACAAAAAGAAGTAAAGGATGGGAGTCAGAATTAGCACAATATCAGAAACAGATTGATGCACTTAAAAAATCCAAGATAGAAGCGGAAGAAAAATTAAATAGGGCTGTAGTAGAAAATGATGTGAAAGGAGCGCAAATAAAACTTCTACAAGGCAAGAACGATAAATTGACCGCTTACTTGTCAGATAATTACAACGTAAGTGTTCTATAAAAAAACAATCATTAAAACAAGGAGAAATAATGATGGAAAAAACAAATAAAATTTATGCAGTAATGAGAGATGGTGGTCTTTCAATGGCAACCGGATTAAATGGTGATTGGCAAGTCGTAGCGGTCACGCATGACGATCCTACCGAATTAGTCGACATGATAAACAATTATCATTTCCAGAGAGCCAATGACAGAAGATTAGTCAAAGACAATTTAACAATACTTGACGATAAGGTATGGATGAAAACAAATGGATTTACAGTTATTGAGGTCGACGAAGATTCACCGTTGGTCAAAGTATTCATCAAGCAACATGGTACAGAAAATAACATTGAGGTAATTACCCAAACGCTGACACATTATGACCGTGCCACCGAAAAAGAAATTCATACCGAAGCAGTAATGGTGAAATTTCCAAGAACTTATTACCCAAATCGAGATTATGGTTGGGCAGATATAGCATTGGACTATAACGCAATCATTGATGGAAATCCGCACCTGACAGGCAAATATGATTTCTACGCTCAAAGTGAATGGGGATTCTCGCTACAGATGAACTAACAATAGAAAGGAATTAAACAAGCCCCTGAAGAAATTCGGGGGCTTTTTTATTTAAGCGGATTTATTTAATGGTGTATCATTTACCGCATGACCGCTGACCCTTCATTAAGAAAATATTGTAACCAGATACAAATAGCAAAGCGCAAAAGGGATTTTTTAATGGCAGGGGATTTAATAAGGAATATGCGCACCATTGGCTATACGGTTACCGACATCCGAAACGCATCTTTAATCTCACGGTCAAACCTTTATGAATTATCAAAAATATCCACCGAAATTACAGAGGAACAAAGAACAATGATCACACTGGGAAAATTAACATATGCAGATTTGAGAAATAAAATATGCAACAGGAATCAGCAACAACAACGGCAAACGATTCAACCAATACTGCAACAAACCCCACCACCAAGCGACTCACGGAAACTTGTCAAACAATTCTACGACACCATCGCAGGAATTGACGCTTGGCACTCAAATGAAAAATCATCATTAGACATTATTGCTATAATTCCACCAACACGGATACTCAAAAAAAAGATGAAAACATTCTCTCGTGAAGTCGAAAGAAGAAATAAAAGGAGATATAAAAATGGTTGAAAACGCGCAAAATGCACTTGTGCCAATCACGCACACGCGCAAGGACAAAATCAAAGATCGGATCAAGGAATTAAGGCGTGTCCCTGCCAATACATTACAAGAACATCCACAGAACTGGAGAGTACATCCACAAACACAACAAACGGCGTTAGAGGGCGTGTTAGCACAGATTGGTATAGCAGATGCGGTATTGGCGTTTGAATCGCAGAATGGCGCACTTACGCTCATTGATGGGCATCTTCGCAAGGATATTCTTGGTGATACGATTATTCCTGTACTCGTTACTGATCTGACAGAAGATGAAGCACGGTTGATGTTGGCGACTCATGACCCTCTTACCGCAATGGCTACACAGAACGATGAATTGATATTATCTCTATTGAGTCAAGTCACTACAGATAATGAAGATGTACGTCAATTACTTGAATCATTGAGGGAAGATGCTTACGAATGGAACCCGAATGTCTTTGAAGTCGAAAATACAGAACCGATAAATATTGGATTGATTGGAACGATTACTGTTAAAGCACCGCAGAATATAATCCCTGATTTAAGGGAAGCGATAGAGAAAGCGGTAAGTGGTTACGATGAGGTAACTATTGTCTGATCTTAAACTGAATGTCTTGGTGGCATATCCATATTGGAAAAAGGAAATGACTTCCGTTGTTCAATCAATGCCCGACACGATGCGCTTATTGATAGATTCAGGAGCATTTACAGCATGGAGATCAGGGAAGCCGATAGACAAAAAAGATTATGCTGATTTTATTGACAATCTATCTATAAAACCTTGGCGATATTTTTCACTTGATGTAATAGGTGACGCAAAAAGAACACAGGAGAATTTGGATTGGTTTTTTGCTAATGGATTTACTCCTACTCCAATATTTCAACGTGGTGAGGATTTTAAGTTATTACCGAAATATGCTGAATATACTGGCTTGGTTGGAATCGGTTTTGGTGTTCATTCAATAGGAAGCATGAATTACTTACGTGAAACAATGAGACATACCAATGGGGTAAATGTTCATTGGTTAGGAATTATTAGACCTCAATGGATTACATATTACAAACCATATTCTTCTGATAGCACGGATTGGACGCGCACCAGACGTTATGGAATATTAGACCTTTACGATAAAGGGAAATTTACTAAGTGGCACAATCCAATTTCAAAACGAAATAAACATGGTGACATAAAACCACCAAAGAAAATTTCTGATCTGATAAAACGTTATGGTGGCGAACCATCCATGTTTCAATATGAAGAATCATGGCGTGGTAGTAATACCATAGTCGACATGGTTCAAATGAGATCGTGGATAACTTATTGCAGGGAAGTTGAAAGGCGATTTGGAACTAAAATCTTTTTGGGTTGCATAGATTCAAATTCGATTAAAGATTTAATAGACACATGGAATTGGTGTGAGGAAAATGAAACCACCATTTAATTCTCCGGGAGGTAAAGCACGACTCGCTAAAACTTTATGCTCTATGTATCCCAAGCATGATTTATACATAGAACCATTTGCAGGAGCAGGATCATGTTTATATGCTAAGCGTCCATCAGCAAATGAATGGTTGAATGATTTAGATGAAGGAATCGTAGCAGTACATACATTCTTGAGAGATGCGTCGTTCTCTATGCTTACAGAATGGGTTGAACATAAAGACTGGATATTGAGTCAGGAAGTGTATGATGATGCTATATTACCAACGGAAGATTTAGGAGAGAAAGCAAGACGCTTTATGATAAGACGAAAAGCGTCATTTGCCAGTCAGGATGGAAATATAACAAGGAACAAGATAGGTAAGTCATTATCTCCTGCTAAATCTGTTATTGGTTGGCATAAACGATTGAGAGGGGTAAAGGTTACACAAGGAGATGCTCACGAATTGATAAGACAAAACGACTATTCCGGTACGTTATTCTTCCTTGATCCACCATATCCAAAAGTGGTGAAACAATGGGATCACTACACTATGGATACCCTAAAGGAACTTCTTGTTATTTTAGATGGACTAAAATACGCTGATTGGATTTACGCAGAAACTCCAAATATTATTCCTTATGTTCCTGATTCATGGAGTCCAAGATATTTACGACATATAGCGCCAACGTATGGTGGTAAGCGTCGACTACATGAAGAAGTTATTTATGGAAGCGAGGTCGTTATTAAACAAGCAGATCGGATAGGACTTTCAATTGAGGATAGTAAACCATGAGCGTAAATAAACCGCCTCTAAAGAGATTAGGTATACCAAACTACCATAAATTGATTGGAGCATGGTTATTTGCGTGCCTACATTTCATAATCAAGTTATTTGACTATCAATCAGATGTGTTATTAATTGGAAATACAGAAATCGTTTATATAGATAGGAAGAAAGAAAGAGAATGATATATCGGATTAGCAAGGAGTTTCATTTTAGTATGGGACACGCATTGAATCATTATGAGGGAGATTGCCATAATGTTCACGGACATAATTATCGATTGGTCGTGACTGTGAAAGCAGACCGATTAGATGAGAATGGGTTTGTAATGGATTTCAAAGATTTGAAGAATCAGGTCACTCAAATTATCATTCAGGATTTAGATCATAAGTTCTTATTTCACAAGGAAGATAAACGCAAGGATTTATTTGGATTGCTTGATGGGAAAATCGGCGTGGATTATGAACCGACAGCAGAGAACATTGTAACCAATATAGCGAATGGACTTTTACATAATGGATTGACAGGTATTGATAGGATTGAATTATGGGAGACACCAACATCATCAGCAATATGGATAAATGAAGAAAATTAAGTACGGTATCAAAAAGATATTTGGTGCCACCATTCAGGGCGAGGGTTCAATGAGTGGAACGGTTTGCAATTTTATCAGGTTTACTGGTTGCAACAGATGGGACGGCAGACCCGAAACAAGAACCGAAAGCGATTGTCCATTTTGTGATACTGACTTCTATAAGGGTTCTGTCATGGATATTGATTCAATACTTACCGAATTAAACGAACTCGATTCAATGGCTGAATGGATAACGCTGTCAGGTGGCGAACCTGCTTTGCAATTAGCGAAGAATCCAAACCTTGTTTATTCCCTAAAGGAAGCAGGGTATAAATTAGCGATTGAAACTAATGGATCTATTGACGCACCAGTATTTGAAGATATCGATCATGTCACATTGAGTCCAAAACAGACAAACGATAAAACGCATCTACGCAAATGTGACACTATAAAGTTGTTATATCCTCATCCTAATCCTTTGATAAATCCTGAATCATTTAAAGATTTCAATGCTGAACAATTTTATCTCCAACCAATAGAACCAATTTATACGAGGGTTCTGTTTGGAACAAAAGAAGACGTTGGACATTATAGTGAGAAGCAAAAACAATTATGGAGAGATCGAATGAGGTCGGCAGTTGAATATTGTTGCAGTAATCCTAAATGGAAATTATCTGCACAAATACACAAATGGATAGATGTGGAGTAAGCAGTGGCAAATAAAGGTACGGCACAGCATGAGCAATTGGTACGAATGTTACTTGGAACCATTGAAGAAAATGTGAGCAGGGAAGGGTTATATGAAACGCCACAACGAGTCGTCCATTCATGGTCTGAAATCTATGGTGGATATGACAAGAAGCCAAGCGATGTTTTAAAATGGTTTGAAGATGACACCGATGAAATGATAGTCATAAGAGGAATAAGATTTTTCTCAATGTGTGAGCATCATATGTTACCGTTTTATGGATATGTAGATATTGGCTATGTTCCTGACGGAAGAATTATAGGCGTATCTAAACTGGCTCGTCTAACTGATATATATGCCAGACGGTTACAGGTACAGGAAAGATTGGCAAGACAAATCGGTGAGGCATTAGAGGAAAATACATTGGGTGTAGCAGTACATATAGTCGGCAAACATTTATGCATGATGGCGAGAGGGGTTAGGCAGACCGAATCAGAAATGGAAACGAATTATCTGACTGGAATATTCAGGGCTTCAAATGGTAATGAATCAAAACATATATCAGCACGTGCCGAATTTTTTAATAGGATAAGGTAATGGTACGATCCCAACAAGATATAGGATCGCAAGAGTGGAAAGAAAAATATCTTTCTGCGTACAGAGAAATTCCAATAATTCGGATTGCGTCGCAATTGGCAGGGATAAATAGATCGACGGTCACAAGGGCATTACAGAATGATGATGAGTTTGCAAGAAAGGTAGCAGAAGCAAAAGACGAAGGCATAGAACGTCTTGAAAGCATGGCATGGCAATCTGCTCAAACTAATGAACGTGTCTTGATGTTCATGTTGAAAAGTCATAAGCCTGATATGTATGGAGACAGGCAGAAAGTAGATGCAACTATCTCCACCAAGAAATTTACGATTAAATTAAATGACGACCCCGATATATTAAACGGCGAATGACAACTTTACAATCCATAGAATACGAAAGACCCTTGCTATATAAAGAGCAGGATGAAGCAATCTTTAATACTGCCAGATATGTAATTGTTGAAGCATCTACTAAATCAGGTAAGACCGTTGGATGTATGACATGGTTGATTGAACAGGCATTATTGCATGGCACAGATGGACATAACTACTGGTGGGTTGCCCCTGTATTCAGTCAGACAAAGATGGTTTTCAAAAGAATGAAACGAGCAATACCAAAGGATTTATATCGCTCAAATGAATCGGAATTATCTTTGACGTTTATTAATGGAGCGGTCATACATTGTAAGTCGGGAGATAACCCTGATTCGTTATATGGTGAAGATGTTTATGCTTGTGTTATTGACGAAGCGACAAGGTGCAGGGAAGATGCTTGGTACGCAATACGGACAACGCTCACGCATACAGAGGGAGATATAAGGATAATCGGCAACGTCAAAGGTCGTAGGAACTGGGCTTATCAATTGGCTCGCAGAGCAGAGATAGGACAGCAAGACTGGCACTATGCAAGGATCACGGCTTATGACGCTATCAAGGCAGGAATAATATCAGACGATGAAATAAAAGATGCCAAGAGAACTTTACCACAAAATATTTTCCAAGAATTATATGAAGCCATACCGTCTGATGACGGTGGTAATCCTTTCGGTCTTGATGCGATAAGAAATTGCATTGGTGAGATATCCAATAAAGCACCTGCTTATTGGGGTTGGGATTTGGCACGCTCTGAAGATTACACATGGGGCATAGCGTTGGACGAAGATATGAATGTTTGCAGGTCAGAACGTTTCCAAAAGAGTTGGGCACAGACAATTAATACCATAGTTGAAATGACCGATATAACTCCTGCATTGATTGATGCGACAGGAGTAGGCGATGCTGTAGTTGAAGAATTACAGGCACGATTGCCAAGGGTTGAAGGATTCAAATTCTCCGCTTCAAGCAAACAGCAATTGATGGAACGATTAGCAATTGCCATCACAAGCAAGGAAGTAACATTTCCGGACAGCCTGTTAGTTTCGGAATTGGAATCTTTTGAGTACGAATATACACGCACAGGAGTTCGATATTCTGCGCCTGTTGGATTACACGATGACGGAGTGATAGCATTAGCATTAGCGGTCTATCATTGCACACACGCTCCGACGATAGGAATTTGGTAAATGGGATTTTTAGATTTTTTCAGACAGAAAGTGGCTTTGCCAGACGAATACATAACAATGGCAACCAACGGTTACGCCACACCACCGCCAGTCAACTATGAAAATTTTGCCAAAGAGGGATACGAAAAGAATGAGATCGTTTATGCGTGCATAAGAGAAATAGCAACTTCAGCATCTGAAGCACCAACGGTAGCAGTAATCAACGGTACTGATCCACCGGAATATGATTATGAATCCCCAATGCTATCCATGTTTAAAACGGCATATAAGACCGAATACGAGTTTGTAGAAAGCATAGTGACATTTCTACAGATATCAGGAAATGCCTACCTCTATAAAGAGCGATCCGGTCTTGGATTGTCAGGACTGTATTGTTTGAGACCTGACCGTATAAAGATAGTTCCAAATAAAGGATATGAATACGACATAGACGGAAGGGTCTACAACATACCGACGGAAGATATATGCCACATCAAATTCCCAAACCCTGCTAATGACCATTATGGATTATCACCGTTACAGGTATTGGCACGGACTATCAATTTGGATTCTGACGCTACGGATTTCACAAGGACATTTTACAGGAACGCAGGAGTTCCAAGTGGGCTGTTGAAAATGAAAAGAAAGATAGCCAACAAAGAAGAAGCAGGGCGAATCAGAACCGCATGGCGTTCACAATTTCAGGGGATAAGAAACTGGCACAGGATAGCGATATTAGATGATGACGCAAGTTATGAAGCGATGGCTTCACCGTTGAACCAAATGGAAATCCCTGCAATTCGTAACATGACCGAATCAAGGATATGTGCGGTCTTGGGAGTGCCACCAATTCTTGTCGGGGTAAATGTTGGATTAGAGAACTCCACATATTCAAATTATTCACAGGCAAAAGAATCGTTCTGGGAAGAAACTTTGATGCCGATGTACCGCAGGATACAGGATTCATTTAATAAGATCAGGGAAGAAGAATTTCCAACATTAGCACAGACAATCGCTTTTGATTTTTCAAACGTAAGAGCGTTGGAGCAAGACGAAACAGAAATTTGGAACCGTAACCTAACAAAGGCGAGAATAGCAAAAGAATTAGTCATGGCAGGATATGATCCTGAACAATCTTTGACTTTGGCAGGACTTGAAGTTATTCCACATATTGGAATACCGTCTCCCTCACCACAACAAGGACAATTAAGTATCACGCAAGGAACGGTCAAGCAATTACCAGAAAAAAAGCAAGATGTCCCGTCACTCGATAAAGTACGTCTGACGGCGTTAGCAAAAAGAATAGCGTTGGCACAAAATAAATTAGGGGAGAAATTCATTAGGGAAATCGAACCGGATATTGAAGGTTATTTTACGAGGTTATTAAACAAAGCGGATTCAATTATGGGCAGGACATTATCGGATGACAGTACAGAAAAGAAATCACCGACCCCACCATTCAATGCTGACAATCTTATCCCTGTATCTGCGGACGTTGAAATACAAACGATGTTCAGACCTTTGCACATGAGGATAATCCAATCCACGTTTAATTTATTGAACGGAGAATTGGGTGCTACAAACGCTATTGCGTTTTCGGAAACTTTACCATCTGTCCAACATTTTTTGGTACAGGGTTCAACGAGGGTCACAAAGATAAATACTACAACTCGAAAGAAGATCGCTGATACCATTGCTGACGGGGTCAATAGGGGATATGACTATAACCAAATTGCAAGAGGTGTACCAAAAGATGGATATAATGGAGTCAGGTCTGCCGTCAAGGAAACCTACAAAAACAGAGCAAGGGCAATCGCTAGATCCGAAGTTGGATTTAGCCAAAACAATGCCTCATATGTAAGATATCAAAGTGCAGGAATAGAAAATGTATTTATATCAGATGCTTGGCGAGGAACAGAACACGATGACGTATGTTTGGAAGTTGCCGACACGGTTCAACCGTTAAGTTGGTTCTCAACTAATATGCTTCAACATCCTAACTGTTCACGGATAGCATCACCAGTAGTGGAGACATAATCATGCAGAGAAAAACATATACCGCAGAAGCAAAGATAATCAATGAAGCAGAGGGGATCGTTGAAGCGTTTGTTAATTCAATGGGCAAGGTGGATTTAGATGAGGAAGTCATTGATGTAAAAGCATTTAATAAATCGATAGAAGATGGCGGTATATCAGTCGCATGGTTTCACAACCAAGCAGAGCCAGTAGGGAAAGTCATATCTGCTAGTGCCATTTCGGAAGATACGGATGAACGTACCGGAATGGATTCAGGAAAACTAAAAGCAGTTATGCAATTTAATTTAGAAACTCAACGTGGCAAAGAAGCATTTAGCGATGTTAAATTTGGTGCGGTGCGTGAATGGTCAGTTGGTTTTCGGGCTACCGACCATGAGATAAAAGATTTGGCAGACGGTGGAAAGTATAGGGTCATTAGTGATCTTGATTGGGTTGAAGTGTCACCAGTAATGCGTGGTGCATCTCCTGAAACTCAAACCGTAGGCGTAAAAACTGACACAGACACGGAAGAAGATTCTGTCGCTGACTCGGAAGGAATCAAAACATTACAGACAATAATAGAATTAGAAAAACTTCGAATGGAGTTAAAATAAAATGGGTAAAGTTACAGAACTTCGTGACGAAGCACGTACCACTTTTACAGAGGCAGAACGCCTTTTGAAAGACGGTGATCTTGAAGGATCAAATCGTGCCATAGAAGACGCGAAGTCAAAATTGGCTGAATCCACCGAATTAGAAAATGCAGAGATTCAAATCAAAGCATTGAAAGGTGAGTTCAACAAGCCAACAAATGCTATTCCAGTAACAACGGAAGAAGCAAAAATATACAACCCTGAAGATAAAGGTAAGGATTATAAAACTTCTTACCGACCTGCCAATTGGGTAAAAGGATTGCCATCAGCAGTCCAACCAAAATGGGTCAGGGATCAGATGGGTGAAAACGAAAAAGCAGAAGAACGCGTATACAAAGAAGCGTTCACAAAATGGTTGAGAGACCCAAGTCCAAATGCAGGGCATTTCTGGACAAAGGCAGAGCCAGATGAAATAAAGGCTATGCAAGAGGGTACTGATTCTGAAGGTGGATTTTTTGTACCGGAAGATTTTAGGGCGACAACCATACACGATCCGGGAACACCGTCAGGCGTTCACCGACCACTATGTACCGTAATAACAACGACTCTCAAAGATGGCTATCTGCCAACTATGGGTTCATCGTCTGTTGCGATAATCGCAGAGGAAGCGGCATTTGGAGATACAACTCCAACAGTCGGACAGGTATCTTTCACAATAAGGAAAGTCGGTACTTCAACGAAAGTATCACAGGAATTATTGGAAGATTCCGCTATTAATCTTCCTGCGTTGCTTTCACAAATATTCTCCGAAGCGTTTGGAAGATATGAAGATGAGCAAATGATTAGTGGTGACGGTTCGTCTGAAATTCAGGGTATCCGTGCTGTTGTAACTGACGGTACAGATTCTGCGGCAAATAATGCCGTAGCAATCGGTGATATCCTACAATGGTACTTTGACGTACCCGCACAATTCAGGGCTAATGCGACATGGTCAACCACCAGTTCATTCTTAAACCAAGCACACGGTCTTGACATCACATCAAGCAAGGGGCAATTATTTGCTTCCCCGATTGATCGGTTGTTGGGCAAGGGTCTGGTCACTTTTGACGGTACTGGTTGGGATGACGCTACAGCCATTGCGGCAGACGAAGAAGTCGGTTGTCTGTATGACTGGAGTAATTATTACTTGGTAGACCGAATTGGAATGTCCATAAAACGTGACGATTCAATTTATGTCGCAAATGACCAAGTAGGTTTCTTTGCCCGTAGGCGTGGCGATGGTCGGGTAGGTCTTGCTAACGCAGGGCGTATCATGAAGATAGCGTCATAGGAGTTAGTTATGCCGAAATTTAGCCAACTAACCGACAGGATTACGATTGTAACCGTTCAAGCGCCTACAAGTACGGGTGCAGGAACGTCTACAACTTCAGGCGTTGACCTTAACGGGTTTACCGCCTGTGGATTGTGGGTCGTATTGGGTACAATGGCGGCAG
>Ga0209128_1002698_pt1 | contig 11337 bp, 17 predicted proteins | sample ETNvirnome_6_100_FD_184072 | JGI IMG/M metagenome (GOLD analysis project Ga0209128, IMG submission 184072) | Marine viral communities from the Pacific Ocean - ETNP_6_100 (SPAdes) (version 2) | ecosystem: Environmental > Aquatic > Marine > Oceanic | place: Pacific Ocean | collected 2013-06-19 | reverse complement strand
AATAATGTTTGGTAATAATTTTAGCCTGCGACACCATTAAGATTAGCTAATGCAGCTGAAATGGAAGGAGTAAATCCTGACAAATCAGAAGGACTATGGCTAGTTGATGTACTATATTCTTTTTCTAATAAAGGTACAAAATCATATTTCACAATTTCTGATTCCTCCTCCTTTTCTTCCTTTTGAGTGAGCCAATCTAGGACACTATCTACATCATTAACTGTTTCCCAGCTATTAGTTTCTCCAACCAAGCTGCCCCAAGGTGATTTATTAGATTTAGCAGCAGTTTGACCTCCCTTCATTTCAATAAAAGCATTTTTCAAATTCTCATTATTAAGTAAACGCTGGGTATCATCATCTGTTAGATAGCCAGTACCAAGTAAAGGGTTACTTTTAACACCAGTGCTAGAACCTGTGTTCGATGAAGCAAGCCCTTCAGCATTAAGGCCAAATTCGTCCATCAATTGCTGTTTATCCATTGAACCGGCTTTATAGGCCATTTCTTCGTCTTTCTCTAAAAAGCCAGGAGAACTTGTCGGTACAACATAAGAAGATAAAGCAAAAGATAAGGGAAGAGCGCCTAAATTACCCCATAGAGCATCAAGAGACATTTTATAATTACCAAATTGAATACTTAGTTTAATTCTATCAGTAGTAAAATATAGTTAAAGACTATTAATCATGGAAACCATTACATATTTAGAAACACCAGGGGTAATAACTACTCCTATTAATGAAATGGAACCTTCCCCTTGGGAATCATCTACGACTAAACAAGAGTTTGAACCTACAGATGATATAAAAGAAGATACAAAGCCTACACCTAAGTCAAAGAAAGAAGATACAATCGCAGCTTTCGCTCAAAAATTAATTAGCTTATCCTCTTGTATCCATAGTTTACAAACTCAATCTCATCTTATTCATTTCAATTATGAAGGAGAAGATTTCCTGGCAGTACATAAATTTCTTAAGAAAGAATATGAATTGCATCAAGAACAATTTGATCGCGTTGGTGAATACGTAAGATCTTTAAACTATTTAATGCCTATGTGTGAGAAAGGTTTAACCGGTGCACATAAAAAAAATATCACACATGTTACAAAATACGAGGGTTTCCACATGCTTGTGGTCTATCGTAAAAATTTAGAATATCTTGGTGAATACTCAAAAGAAATTCGTAAAGCAGCTATGAAAAATAATTCACCAGACATTGAAAACTATCTGGCAGAAATTGTAGATAATTGCTTTAAGTCTGCATGGATGTTAAATGCGACTCTAAGAGATGTTTGATTTTTAGTTCTGAAAACATTAGATAGCTAGCTGCTGTTTGAAGATTATCTACAGAATCATTAAAAAAAGCTAAGGCTGTATTGCATTTATTACATAGTATTCCTCGTACTTTTCCTGATCTATGGTCGTGGTCTACACATAAAAAGAAACTTTTTAAGTTCTTTCTTTTTTTAGCTGCACCACAGATAGCACACTTCTTGTCTTGTTTCTTAAGAATTGTTTCATAGTCTTCTATACTTATCTTGTATTTAGTCCATAAGTTTTTAGCTCTATTTTTTCTTGAGGCTAATTTACTTCTCACTAATTTCTTACTTTGTTTCACAAGAAAGCAAAAGATTATCTAAAAGGATAACATTTATTTTTCTTTTTTAAAAGAAGAACTATGTTTATTTTTAAAAGCACCTTCTATATCAGTAGTAAGAGGCTCATAAATTTCTGCTAAATATTGTAAATTATTCAAGTCATTTATCGTTTTAGATAACGTAGAAATAATCATGGGATGTTCTACTCTTGCAGCAAAAGAAAGAGTATCTCTTAATGTATTGATTGCATCTTTAATTCCCATTAAAGATTGAGGAGACATTCCCATTTTAAAAAATCATGTCATTATTATTCTAACTCTTCCCAAATCCAACCCATTTGATAGTCATCAATATAAGGTTTAATTCCTAATGAAGCCATTAATTCAGAGATTAAACGTCCTTTTCCGATCTTTAATTTTCTTCCAGCTTGATTTAAATTGTCGTCTACCACGATTAAGGTGCCTTCTTTGATGCAATTTTTAGCAGCAAATAATTCTTTTAGATGATGGCTACTGGCTTCCCAATCATTGTTCCAGTTTTGAATATTAAAAGAATCTAAGTAAAGGAAATCGATTTCACCCTCTACTTGTCCTAAGAATTCAACGCTATCTTCGCAATATACCTTAGCAAATACAGTGTTTTCTTTTGCTAGCTCGCATGCTTTAGGATCAATATCAACTGAAATTAATTTACCTCCGTTATATTTAATATAATTATCATATAGAAGTGTTGAACAACCATCTCCTTCATAGTTGTTCTCCTCTCTATAGGTTCCTGTTTCGAGGATCACAGGATATTTGATCTCATCTAAATATGAGAAAATTTTACTGAAGCCTCCTTTCCTTTTTCCTAAACGGTTCTTTATCTCATCAAAATAAGCTAACCAAGTCATCGTTATAAGTTATACTTTTACTAATATACACAACTAATAATGGTTGTAGACAAAAACGATCAAACTATTTTTAAAGTAGCTCAGAATAATCCTGAAATATTAAAAAAATTAAATAATAAGCCAGCAAGAATAACTATAAATGGTAAGCGTCATTATGAAACTCCTTTCTTTACAGGTCCAGCTGCTAGTGTAACTGCCATTATTTCTGAAACTGCATCTCAACAAAGTAAAAGAAAACTAGAGATGTGGGCTAAAAATAATCCTGGGATGAAAGAAGCTGCTGCTGAACGAGGTACTGCTATACATTCTTGTATGGAACAGTATTTAAAAAAAGAGAAGTTTGACGTCCCAAAAGAGTATCAAGAATTTTGGGGAGGTATGGAATCCTTACTTAATCAATTTGATGAAGTAATCTGGGCTGAAACTCCTTTATATGATAAGCATAAATACACATTATCTTCTGATGGTATCGGTAGAGTTTGGGGGCAGGATGAAGAAGAACGTCCTTGGGTAGGTAGTCCAGATATTATTGGAGTAGTTAAAAATAAATTAACACTTGCTGATTTAAAAACTTCAGTTAAACCTTATAGTCGTTGGTGGCCAAAAAATTTAGAGAAAGGAACTGTTGAGTGGCGTAATTTATTAGGTGGCTATATGAAATTTCAAAAGACTTGCTTACAACTTGGTGCTTATGCCTTAGCAATTGAACAGACTTTAAATATGAAAGTACAACAAGCTGCAATCTTAGTTTCAACTCCTGACAAAACTCAACTCTTTAAAATTTCCAGGAATCATTTAGATATTTGTCAAGAAAAATGGTTGAAAATTGTTGCGGAATATTATGATAATTTAAACAACTGTTCGGTTTATGATCCGGACTTAATCTAATGGAAAATTTTTGGTCTGAATGTTGGAAAGCTATTGTTAAATGGTGGAAAAAAACATGGTTTGAATCTAAGCTTACGGCTTCTATGCAAATGATGACATGGGAAAATCAAAAAAAAGCAGTAAAAGAAATAGAAGAAAACTTTAAACCAATATATACAGAAGAAAAATCTACTCAAAAAGGAGAAGCTTCTAAGCTAGGAGGAGCTATGCGCTTATCTGCAAAATGGAATCAGGATTCTAATAAGAAATAAACACATTTCTTTATTAAATTTTTCATTTTTGGAATGCAGATGAGCTAGGATAATAAAACGAATAAGGAAGCCCATGGAAGTCAAAGTCTCTCCAGGGCAATGGATCTCAGCCATGAGCGCTCAATTAGAAGCTGCTTCTGATGGTGACTGTTTTTTATTGCCTAGTCATATTCATTTACATGCTTTTGAAATAGCAAGACAATCAATGACAGTACCCAAATCAGTTACAGTAGAGGTAATACTATGTCAAGAGTGATGCACAGCTCTCTTAGGCCAGGGGAAATAAATCTTGACCTCATACCTAATGATTGGCCTCTTACTCCTTTAAATGGACATAAAGCACCTTATATAACGGGTTGGCAAAACAAACCGTATTCAATAAAAGAAATTGAAAATGAAATATTAACTGGGCAGTGTAAGGCTATTGGTTTGTTAAGTGGTCCGGTATTCAATAAACCACTTGGTCTTATTTGGTTAGATATTGATGGTCCTACAGTTTATGACCTCATTAAGGAGCTCTCGCAAAAAAGTATAGAAGAAGCTTTGCCTTCTACCTTAACTATCTGTAGTGGAAAAGAAGGTAGAGAACGTAAGCTTTATTCATTACCTAAAGATTCATGGAAACATCTATTACGTAATAAATATGCTTGGCATGCAAAAGGAGAGAATGAAAAATTAGAACTCTTATGGAAAAGGCACCAGGGAGTTTTGATGGGCCTGCACCCTAACACAGAAGGTTATTTTACTAAGGATAAGGAAGGTTATGAATGCGTTGAAGAGTTACCTCAACTACCTGACTGGATCTTATCTGGTGTCTTAAATAAAAATGTTAAGTTAGGAAAACCTGCAGAACAAAGTACAAGAATTGTTGGTCCTGGTTTTGCTATTAACGCTAAAATTTCACTAGAACGTGATATACAATTAGCGCAAGAGGCTACTTGGGCATTGCCTCCATATGCAGCAGATGACTTTGATCTCTGGCTTACTGTAGGACAATCCTTACATTCTTTAGATGATTCTTTACTTTCAACTTGGGATGAATGGAGTAAACAATCTGAGAAATATATTAAAGGAGAATGTCAAAAAAGATGGCATACCTTTAGTAAAGAAGGTGGTCGTGGTTTAGGATCCTTGATACATGCAGCACAAGAAAATGGCTGGCAACCATCACAAGATCATAAAATTTTAGCTCCTTCTAATGAATCTCTTGATTTCGCTGAACAACTTCTAAACGACATGGACCTAGAACTAAATACTGTTAATTTAGAAAAAGAAGATGAAATTTCATCTGTTCAACTTAAAAAGATACCTGCTTTAGCTGTTGCTTTAGGACAGAAAGTACTTCCTAAAGAAGATAGAACCGCCAAGAATTCACCCCCAAATCAGTTAGTAGATATTTTATTAGCTATCTATAAGGGAAATTTATTATTTTCCAGTGCTCATAACCAATTCTTTATGTATGAAATAAATAGTCCTGGGCTTTGGTCTAACGTCACTGAAAATAAAATGAAAGGAGAAATATGTGCGCAGCTAGATTTAATTAAAGATAAAAAATTACCACGGGGTTATGGAATAAATCTAATCAATGATATCTATCACTTATTAAAAACAAAAAATGAGTTTGATGAATGGAATGATTGTGAAGATTTATTGCTTTTTGAGAATGGTGTACTGGATGTCACTACATTAAAGCTAATGCCCCACAGTCGGGATCATCACTTAACACAACAGCAGCCCTATCACTATGATTCTCAAGCTACTTGTCAAGCAATTGTTCATTGGCTGAAAGAAACACAAGATAATGATTGGGGTCGTGTACAAGTGTTAAGAGCTTGGTTACGTGCTGTATTACTTGGGCGTTCTGATTTACAAAAGTTTCTTGAATTAATAGGACCAGGTAAGTCAGGTAAAAGTTCTTTTGCAACCCTAGCTCACGCATTAGTAGGTAACGAAAATGTCACAGTATCTAGCCTTGAGTATCTTGAAAAAAATCGCTTTGAGTCCGCTAATCTCTATGGAAAAAAACTTCTTTTATTTAATGACGTTGAGAGGTATGGTGGATCTGTGGCAACCCTCAAAGCCATTACCGGAGGCGATCTTATTAGAAATGAGCATAAATTCCAGGCTGATAAGTTAAGACCCTTTAGGTTTAATGGTCAAGTCGTAATGACTGCTAATGAACCATTACAAACTACTGATCACACTAGTGGCTTAGCTCGTAGACGTTTAACCATTCCCTTCAATAATCCTTTTAAAGGTTCAGCTAAAGAACAAAAGGTATTGATTGGTGTCGATAGCAAGAATAGAGCTTATGGCTTATTCTCCAGTCTTTTACCAGGTCTTGTTAATTGGTTATTAGACATGTCAGAAGATGACATGAGAGAGTATTTATTAGAGACTAATAAAAGAGTTCCCTTCTTTAAAAAATTCACTACACAACAACAATTAAAGTCCAATCCAATTAAAGATTGGATGGATCATTCTCTTATCTTTGAATTGAATCAGTCCAGTGCTATTGGCTTTATGAAGGATGCACCACAAGGTTCTTCTCATCGTTATGCCAATACTGATCGCTGGCTCTATGCAAATTATGCAGAGTTCTGTAGAAATTCAAACAATAATATTGTAGGTAGGAAACGATTCGAAGATCTCTTTATAGATATTTGTCAACACCAATTGAATTTGAATATCTATAGTTTCAAAAATAGTAGAGGTATCCGTATCGTAAATGTTGCTATACGTACTGCTGATCCACGCTTTGAAAGTTACCCTTCCATCATTGATCTAGGGGAAAATAAAGATCTATATAGAGATTTCTATGGAGAGATTCAATTAGATTCTAGGAAAATTAAACCAGAAGAAAATGATTAAAATATTTATTTCTTTGGTATATTCAATACAGATATAACTAAGTAATGGCAAAACCTAAGATTTTGTGGAGCTCAGATATGGTAGCTAAGACGGGCTTTGCTCGGGTTACTGAAAATTTAGTGCCTCTTCTTAGCGAAGATTTTGAAATTATTATTCTTGCGAATAACTGGTGGGGAGATCCAACTGAATATCAACAACGCTATAAATTATATCCTTCATCTAACCGCTATCAAACTGATCCTTTTGGTGCAAATCGAATTAGAGAAATTGTTGAACGAGAAAAACCAGATCTTGTATTCGTTAATAATGATTGCTGGATAGTCAATACATTATATGAACAAATTAAAGATTATCATAAGGCTGAAAAATTTAAATTCATTGCATACATGCCTATGGATTCATATGGATGGACTGGTTGTATCCCTCAATATACTAATGAATGGGATAGCATTATTGTCTATACCGAATTTGGTGCTAAAGAATTTCATAAAGGTGGATGTAAAAAAGAAGTAGGTGTTATCCCTCATGGTATTACTGCTAATCAATTCTTTCCTTTAGACAAGCAAGAATGTAGAAAGGAATTAAATATGAAAGAAGAAGATTTTGTTGTCTTTAATGGCAATAGAAATCAAGCAAGAAAAAGAATTGACATTACTATTGATGCTTTTTCTTCCTTTGCAATAGATAAACCAGAAGCAAAACTTTATTTACATATGGGTAAAAAGGACCAGGGCTGGGATGTCATGTCTTTATTCGGAAAAGAGATGTATAAGAAAGGTCTTAATCCTAATGGAAGAATTATCATGACAACTGATACAGACAATGGTCCTAATGTTCCAGTGGAATTGTTAAATAAAATTTATAATGCTGTTGATGTTGGTGTTAATACTTGTAAAGGAGAAGGTCATGGTCTAGTTAATCATGAGCATGCCGCTTGTCGTGTTGCACAAATTGTCCCTGATCATACGTCAATGAAAGAGTTATTTAATGGAGCTTGCCCTTTAATTAAATCTTGCTTTATTGATGTGGATTTAAATTACAACAGAGAGATGCCTTGTCCTAGTGCCAAACATTTAACTGAAATCTTAAATCTTTTATATCATGACAGGGGAATGTTAAGTAATATTGCTGAATCTTGTTATAAACGTGCCATAGATGAGAAATATCAGTGGCCTGTAATTGCTAAACAATTTGAAGAAGACTTTAAAGAAGTACTTGCAAGACCTTCTACTCAAGAAAAAGAAACTGAAAAGGAAGAAATTTTTATTCCACGCAGTGAACGAGAAGCTTTAAAGATTTAATTAACTAAAGAATTTTTCTTTTATACTATTAATTTTTTCAGGGAGAGCAGAACGCTTTTCTTTTGTTGGCAGGTTCTGCCATCCCCAATTAAGTGAAATGATAAGTCCAAGTAGCTCTAATAGTTCTGGCACCAGTGGTAGTAAACTCACTGTGTTTAAACTTATTTTAATTAATATTTGAATGAAGACTACTGCAAAAAGAATTCCAGCTATTTGTGCTCCTCTTTTTAAATGATCAACACTTATGTTATCTAAAAAAGCATTTGCCTTTTTAATATATTCTGAAAGATCGGAACCCATAACAAGAGCGAAATAGATTGTTTTACTTTAGCTCTTTTTATTTATCAAAAGCAATAAGTTTTAAGGGTCATTTGAGACCTTAGTAATTTGTAACAATTCTACATGAAGTTTATTTGCTTTCTTAAGAATCTTTTTTGCTTTCTTGCGAGTAGAACATTTTTGAGCTTTAAAAGCTAGCTTTGCAAGCTTCTTATCTTTGTTGATTGTTTCCATATAATCAGTCTAACATAAGACAAAAGTGTCTCAACTTTTACATTCTGTTATATCTTTTATTTTTTAAAAGCTATTAATACAAGTGTACCCTGCAGACTTTGCAGACTTTGGGGTATATTTATTCTTTTATTAGCTGAAACTACAGTATTGACTTAGTACATAAATACCACTACTGTCGTCCGCAGGGGGGTGCGGGGTGTTAATATATACAGATACTGTTCGTCAAAAATGTATTTTCACCCAAATAAAGAATAATATAAGGGTAAAGTCTGCAAACTCTGCACTAGGTATTTATGACATCTCCTCATGCCAGGGCTGATCGTGTTAAGAAAGCTAAGGCTTCTCTTTCCTTTCGGCGTTTAGATACATTTACAGAAGAAGAATTAAAAAAGAATAATTATTATGTTGGTTACACTTGTCCTTTAGGACACCATATAAGAGATGTAGAAAAGCATTGGTGCTACAAATGTGTTGAACGTATCTTAAATAATGTATGTAGTTTTGATATCAACTATATACATAGTAAGTACAACAGTTCTGCATATGATGTATGGAGATATGTTACGCCAGGTGAAGCTAATGAATGTTGGCCAGTTTCTAAGACTGGTAGAGTAAACTTTCCTTCTTATCGAAGTCTCTGGGATAAAAATAGGACGAATAATGTAACGATTGCTAAAGCTATCTATACCACTAGCTGGGGTGACATAGGTAATTTAACTGTTTCACACCTCTGTAAAAATAAATCTTGTGGTAATCCTTTACATTTAGTCTCTACTTGGAATCGTAAAAGTCCTCCTAAAAAAATGCATTTCTTTGATATTGAATACGATCCAAAGAAATTAATTATGTTTTGTCGTTTAGAAAAAGAAGGTTTCGATTTAGATAATTTCTTTTCTCAACGTTATAAAAACACTATTGCTAATCCTAAGGATGTTGACCCCTCTTACAATAGTTAAAACAGGTTATAAATTTAAATGACAAATAGTAGTCTTGCACAAACTCAAAGAAATTTAAATAATCCTTTAAGCTTAGGACGTTTTGAAACAACTTCTTTACGTTATTTACGTGGAAGTTTAGGTCCCGTAAACGAAGTAATTACTAATGGTTATGGGGGTGGTACTTATAACAATTGGTTTAAAGTTACACTTGCTTCAAGCGCTTGGATCATTACAACTAAGGTTGGTATTGCATCAAAAGGACAACGCAATATTCAACAAAATCATTTAAAAGAAAGAATTAATTTCTTAATGGTTAGTGCTTATAACTTAAATAAAGTACCAATTCAAGGACTTGATATTCATGATGAAGATAGTATTACAGGAGGCTCTGGTACTTCTGAATACTTTGCATATCTAGGAAAAGTAAAAGGTGATCAAACTGATTTATATAATACACATCATGGAAATAGATTAGACACAGACAATGAAACGTACTATCCTCTACAGGCTGGTGATTATTTAATATGTATATCTACAACTCTTAATGAACCTATTGAGTATGGCGTTGGTCTTATTGTTGAGTTTCCATCTACTGAAGTAGATTTTATTTGTGAAGATGATTCTAAAGTTTACATTTCACAAGAAGATACTTTAGGTACTAGTTATATAATCCCTACTCCTGTTACAGTAAATGAAACAATTTCTGCAGGCAATACAGCTTTAACTACTGTTCCTGTAGCTACTGTTCAAAATGGAGTAACAGTAACAGTAGAAGAAGATGCTATATGGATTATTGGTACAAAGCCTTCTGATTTTTATAAAATTTTATGTGATGTAGACGAAGGTGTTATACATGATCATTCACTTTCTGAATGGAAAGAGTCTTGGGAAAAAGATCACCAGCAAGATGATCGTTTCCCTGCATTCTTTGAATCTCTTACTAACCAGGTATAATTTTTTGTTTTATAATAAGGCTAGTTAAAAAACTTTTATGTTAAAAATTCATGAGTATCTTGAAACAGCTTTAGCTTTACATGCTGCTGCTTCTGCTATCTGTGCCTTAACTCCTACCCAAAAAGATGATCAAATCTTAGGGAAGGTTTATAAGATAATTGAATTTATGGCTCTTAACTTTGGTAGAGCAAAAGATCGTTAGATTATTTAATAGTCCCAACGAACTCTGGGCTTACCTTTACGCATTCCTATATGAATAAATCCTTTGCTTGCTCCGTATCCTAGAGAGTAGGGCCATTGTTCATCACACCATTCTTGAACTGTTAAGGTATTTTCATTATCGATATAAAAATCGATAGCACCTTTTTCAATGTCATTATATAAATGTTCGCTAAAAGAGGAACCGCCAATGGCACTATTAATTGCTGGAGGTCGATAACCACTTGTGATACGTATGGGATTATTATCAAAGTGTGTTCTAACTTTTTCTAAAAATTCACACAACTCTTTACATGTTTTACATTGTTCCTTATTGTTAAACCTACGGGTTTCTTGATCTAATGCAATTTCCCCATATCTAATATGAGGAGTAATGTAAAAAGAGAAAGAAGAAGAGGGTAAGAAGAATTCTTTGTCTTGTAAACTAAGAATTTTATTATCCTTTTCTTGCTGTTCTCTTACCTTATCTTTTACTTCTAAATTTCTATATTGATAAGCAAATAGATCAAGTTGTTCAGGAGTTAATTCCTTTTGCAACCAATCCCAAGCTTTGTTTTGATGCTCTAAACTTTCATAATATTTAGCTGCATCAATTAAACTTATAGTCATTCGTTTTCTTCATCTTTTTTATCTTCTGTTTGATCTTCTTCTTCAAATTCTAATTGATTTAGAAAACCTAATAAGTAATCACCCGAAAGCTCTAGAAGTTTTCTATCATTAGAAAGTCTTGCAGAGCTATAAGTATTGATAGCTTCAACGAAAGCAGATTTTTTAAAAGGACAAGACATGCCAAAAAATAGTTTTTTAAACTATAGCACTAATTTTAAATTTCTACTACCAGGGGACACCCGTAGCATCTACTGGAGTAATTTCTAAATCAATTTGTTTAGTTAAACCCTCTTTCATTGCAGTTGTAGT
>Ga0209128_1002697_pt1 | contig 11337 bp, 7 predicted proteins | sample ETNvirnome_6_100_FD_184072 | JGI IMG/M metagenome (GOLD analysis project Ga0209128, IMG submission 184072) | Marine viral communities from the Pacific Ocean - ETNP_6_100 (SPAdes) (version 2) | ecosystem: Environmental > Aquatic > Marine > Oceanic | place: Pacific Ocean | collected 2013-06-19 | reverse complement strand
ACAACTTCCCATGAAAGAGTAAGAATATCCCATTCAGGAAATGTAGGTATTCATAAAAACGACCCCACCAGTCTTTTACATATTTATTCAACCTTGAACCTTAACGCCGACTCTAATTTTTCTAATAATATAGGAGTTGTCCGCATAGAGGACGCAGCCAATAGTATGTTAATAGATTCAAACCAAATTGAAAGATCTGGCAATGGAACATTGTATGTTCAGTATAATTCTGGTGGCAACTTCGATGCAGTAGTGGGCGGCGGCTCCGCTAGAAAACCATCCGGAGGATCTTGGACTGCGACTTCTGATAGAAGAGTCAAAAAAGATATTATAGAGTTTGTCGATGGTCTAGATGTTTTGGCACAATTAAATCCAATAAAATATAAATATAATGGAAAAGGCGGCCTGAGAGATAATGGAAAAGAATATATAGGTATGATCGCTCAGGATGTCGAAGCGCATGCTCCTTACATGGTCTGGCAGGAAAAAGAATTAATGAACCCGGACGACACGGAAGAAACTGATATTTATCAGTTTGATCCCTCTGCTTTGGTTTATATTTGCTTGAACGCCATAAAAGAGTTGAAACAAAGAATAGAAGAATTGGAAGGATCTTCTTAGAATTGGCTTCAACAAAACTATTTAATGAGAGGATATTATGATTAATGAGCTTTGCCCCGAGTCCAGGAAAAACTAACGACGCCGTAAGATTCGGTACCCGAGCCTCAAATGCGCACAGGATGACAGGTTCTCTTGCTCTTCATGGCCCGCTTTCTTGTTCTTATGGAGCAACGCTGGTCGGAGGGGTAATTACCGATACTCTTAATGTATCTGGCGCGATTGATTTAGACGGCGTTTCATCTGGTACAGTAGCTGGCCCCGGTAGTTTTTTGGGCGTCACTGCACAAGGCGGCGTTGTTTTGGGACTTCCTGATGCTGGTGCCGCATCATCCTTTAGTGGTTCAAAAGTAAATATTCTTTCAACAGCAATATTTTCTAATGCACAATCGCTGGTGCTCAGTGGAACGATTTCATCCTCAGGTGGTGGAACATTCACAGGAGACCTTTTTGCAAATGACTTAAATGTAAGTGGAACCCTGACCGCTGCAAGCTTTAGCCCGTCGACCGTTTCTGGAAATGTAAAGGTCAATGTTTTTAACCCCATCATCTCATCGAACTCAACCACTTCCTTGAAGGCCTCTGGTTCAATCGTTACCGCTGGCTTGATTAGCGGCTCCGCAGGGGCGACGGTCGCCGGCACAGTTATTTTGTCGAAAGGCACACAATCTTTGATAACATCCGGCTCCCTGTCTTCCTCAAAGGGTATCAGCGTGCTGGGAACAATCATCACCAATACACTACAAGCCTCCAGTAGTATCATGTCAGCAGGCGCCTTAACAGTGACGGGTACGATTTCTAGTTCCGCAGCATTACAAGGCCACTCTTTGGCAATACAAAGCGGCGCCACCATTACAGGCTCGACAGTAATCCATGGCGCCATTACGGCAGCATCAATAGCATCGGGAACCTCAGCGGGCCCTGGAAGCTTTGTTAGCGTTAACACTGACGGTCTTTTGGTTCTTGATGCCCCCGCGGGCTCAGATTCAACATCGTTTAGTGGTTCTAAACTGACAATGACTGGCCCGGCAATATTTACTAATGCGACATCAATAAAAGCTTCGGGTTCTATATCAGGATCAAAAGGCATCACTGTTCTTGGAACAGTTATTACAAATACATTACAGGCCTCCAGCAGTATTATGACAGCAGGAGCCTTAACTGTCACAGGCACGATTTCTAGTTCTAATACAATTTCTGGCCATGCTTTGCAAGTACAGGCTGGCTCAACACTCACTGGCTCCTTAATCAACCATGGTGACGTCACAATTCAGGGCGCCCTATCCTCATCCGCCGGAGCCGTTTTCCTTGGCACAGTTATTACTAATACTTTGCAGGCTTCCAGTAGTATTATGTCAGCAGGCAAACTAACAGTAACCGGTACCATTTCTAGCTCTGCCGAAGGCGGCTTCCATACTTTGAAGTCTCAGGCAGGAGCAACTCTGACTGGCTCTTTGATAAACCACGGTGCAGTTACAATCACGAATGGCACGTTGTCTTCATCAGGTCCAGTAGTAATTGGAGATACGGTCACCTTAACAAACGCCGCGGCACTTACATTATCTGGAACAATCTCATCCTCTGGTGGTGCGACATTCTTAGGAAAGGTCATTGCCGAAGATGTAAACGTTAGCGGTACACTAACAACAGCTGGCGCGTTTTCACCATCTTCAATATCTGGTAATGTCAAAATAAATGTTAATAACCAAATGTTTTGTAATGGCCTCAATGTTTCTGGTACATCGGTTTATGCAGATGACTTGAGTAGTTCCGCAGGCGCAACGTTCCTTGGCACAGTTATTGCCAACACTGTTCAAGTGTCAAGTAGCATTATGGCCGCCGGCGCACTAACAGTTACCGGCACGATTTCTGGTTCTGCAGAAGGCGGGTTCCACACTTTGAAGTCTCAGGCGGGAACAACGCTTACAGGCTCCTTGGTTAACCATGGTTCGGTCACAATCGTAAATGGTACGTTGTCTTCATCGTCACCGATGGTAATAGGGGATACTGTTACCTTCACAAAAGCAGCTTCGATTGTGACGTCTGGATCAGTCGCCCTGGCCGGCACTTTATCTTCCTCTGCTGCATCAGTAATTGGAGGCACGGTTACCTTAACAAACGAATCCGGGCTATCCGCATCAGGCTCTGCTGCTTTTGGTGGAGCAGCAATAGATACAGATTTCGGTATAGTTTTGCCGAACAACGCCACAACCGGTAGGCTCAAGGCAAACAGTGTTGTAACTTACTCTTCTCGACAGCTTAAAACAAATATCGAGGACATCAAAGATCCTATAAATAAAATTATGAGTCTCAGAGGTGTAAGTTATAATTGGAAAGATTCTGGCCAGCCAGATATTGGCCTCGTTGCCGAAGAAGTTAAGAACATAATACCAGAAGTTGTACACGACTCAAAAGACTACATGGCACTCGATTATTCTAGGCTAACTTCGATTTTAATTGAAGCAGTAAAAGCACAACAAAGCCAGATACTTGCCCTTACCAAAGAAATCGACGGACTCAAAAACAAAAAATAATGCACCACTGCGCCCCCTTAAAGGGTTTGGCAAGACTATTTACTGATGACGGATACGAATGTTCGTTACAAAATATAACGCTATACCCAAACAATAAAGGAGGGTTTTTATTATGGGTTTTGGAGATGCAATTACTCTAACAACTTATCGCGATTATATCGCTTTACAACATCAATCCGGTAACCTTAACGAGTTACCAAGTGCGCAGGTTGGTACCATCTATTTGACTGGTAGTAATGCTGCAAATCAACAACAATCACACGTAGCTTTTACTACACACCTCAGTTCTTCTGGGGACGTTTCTGCTAGTGTATTTCACGGTGATGGTTCTAAACTGTCAAACATCTCGCTTAGCGAGTTTAGTGGTTCTAAGCTAATGCAGACTGGTAAAGCTATTTTTACAAATGCTGCTTCAATAGTGACATCGGGTTCTATATCTGGCTCGACTGGCGCCTCGTTCCTCGGAACGGTTATCGCCAACACATTTGAAGCGTCAAGCAGTGTTTTGGTTGCTGGTGCCTTGACTGTTACTGGCACAGTTTCTAGTTCTAATACTGTTTCTGGCCATGCTTTGGAAGTACAAGCAGGGTCGACCCTGACTGGTACACTACACAATCACGGCGCCGTTACAATCGTAAACGGTACTCTGTCTTCATCGTCCCCGGCAGTGTTCGGTGGCGCTTTGACTGCCACTGACGCCTTAAACATCAGTGGTACAACCACAACTGCTGGAAACGTTTCCGGCTCAGGCGCTGCTATCTTTGGCGGCAACGTCATTATTTCGAAGGCTCAAGTTTCTTTGAAAACTTCTGGTTCTATTAAATATGAAGGTGTTTTGTCTGGTACCGCTGCGTCGGTCCAGGCTGGTACTGCTACCTTTACAAATGCTGCTTCAATAGTTGCATCAGGTTCTATTTCTGGTTCAACTGGTGCGTCGTTCCTCGGAACGGTTATCACCAACACGCTTGAAGCGTCAAGCAGTGTTTTGGTTGCTGGTGCCTTGACTGTTACTGGCACAGTTTCTAGTTCTAATACTGTCTCTGGTCACGCTTTGGCCGTACAAGCAGGGGCAACCCTTACAGGTTCTTTAGTAAACCATGGGGCAGTCACTATCACAAATGGTACTTTGTCTTCGTCTTCCCCGGCAGTGTTCGGAGGCGCGCTGGTGCTTTCTAACGCATTAAGTGTCAGTGGTACAACCACTGCTGCTGGTCGTATCGTTGTCGACGACGCCACAGAGGCAACTTCTACAACTGACGGTTCACTTCAAACCGATGGTGGTTTATCTGTAGCAAAGTCCGCTGTTGTAGGTGACGATCTTGACCTCTTGTCCGACGCCGCAATTCTTAATTTCGGTGCAGACAAAGATGTTAACCTTACTCATGTTGCAGACTCAGGTCTTTTGCTAAACGACGCCATGTATGTGTCCTTCCGCGACTCCGCATTGAAGATTAACTCTTCAGCAGATGGTCAACTTGATATCGATGCCGACACTGAGCTTGAAATCACTGCTCCGACAGTGGATATTGATGCTTCTACGGCTGTTACTATTACTTCGCCAAGCGTTGTAATTGATAGCTCCACAAGCGACAAGCCAGTTCTTGAAATCAAGAACACCAATGCTGATGCAAACCCAGCAACCATTCTTTTCAACCACGACAGCGCTTCACCTGCTGACGATGATGAGCTTGGTGAGATTGTATTCAATGGTGATGACAATCTCGGCAACTCTGAATTCTTCGCTAAAATTGTTGGTGTATCTTCTGACGTAACTAATGCTACTGAAGATGGTGCGCTTCAACTTAAGTTTAAAGGAGCCGGAGCGGTTAAAGAGATCGTTATCGGCAACGGCGCAGGCATGGTTCTTGAGAATGACAGCACCTATGGCACTGTTAAGGCTCACTCTTTCGTTACTTATTCTGATGAAAGCCTGAAGACCGACTTCAAGGCTCTTGACAACCCACTGGGAATGGTCAAGAAACTCAATGGTATCAACTACACTTGGAAGTCTGATGGCTCCAAGGATATTGGTTTCATTGCACAGGAAGTCGAGAAGATTGTCCCTGAGGTTGTTTACAGCCAAAAGGGCGCACCTGGTAGTTATGGCTTGGATTATTCCAGTCTGACTGCTCTTCTTGCTGAAGCTATCAAACAACAGGACAAAGAGGTTAGTTCTCTTAAGGCTACACTTGCGAAAGTGCTTGCCAAACTTGACAAATAAAGTTGTTTAAAATAGTCGTTTAGGTTCGACTAACCGACAAAGGATGCCCCGTCTAGGTTTTTACTTGGACGGGGCATCTTGCTTTAAAAATAAAATAAGTGTGATATAATTACATTTATGAAAAAAGATCAAAACTATGTCGTAAAGGTTGAGCAAGCCATATCAAAAAAATATGGTGCTGAAACAATCCAGAATCCCAAAGGGAACTGGGACCAGCAAAAAGAAGAAGAATATCTTGATCAACTTAAGAGATTGGTAAAGCAGAGAAGCAAGAAAAAGGCTAAGTCTGCAAAGGTTGAACAAGATGGCGTCTTAATAGACAAGAAACTACTTAATAAACGAGAGGATAGGGTGTGTCCCGTGTGCAAAATCTATTCTTTTGAAATCAAAGATGATCTTTATATGAACAGATATCATTGTTGTTATGAGTGTTATATAGAATTTGCACAATCCGAATTACTTAGATGGAAAAAAGGGTGGAGGCCAAACCAAAATGAAATTAAAGAAAGAAGACTTAAAAAGAATAATTAGAGAAGAAGTTGATTCACATTTAAACGAGCGCGACTTTGGCGAGGGCGAGCCCCCAGAGGGCGAAATATATAAAAAGAGAGTGGTTGCGATGGAAGAAGACGGCCCCTCCCCAGGCACACCCGCGGCAAGTGTTGGTCTTGGAAACCTATGGCGAGATCTAAACATTCTTTTGGAGCGCTGGCCCGATAAAGAACACCCATATTATCTAGATCTGTATCGTTTGCTGGAGGACTATTCAACATCTCCCGACCGTCCAACTCGACTACCAAAGCAGTCCGATATCGAAGAAGGCAAGAAAAAGGGTATGTTCGGCCAACCAGACTTTAAATCAAAGGTTGCTTGGGTCAAAAGAAATAAACCAGAGGTTGATGATCCGGATGCTTATGTAGCCGGCGCATTGAGGAAGGCAGGCGAACTTAAAGAAGATAAAAAACATTCAGTTGAATAGCAAAATAAGAAACTACTTATTAATTGATACTTTTAGGAGAAAATAAATGGCAACAGTAATGGATATTATTCAGGGCATCTCACAGGCGGCAGCAAACGCCTATGATGGCTCTCACGATGATAGAGTCGCACACGATGGTGAAGGCCGAAAGGTTGGACTCAAAAGAGAGGAAGGCGATTTAAACCTTGAGGCAAGAGTCATGGATGGGTTCAAAGTTAAATTTTATGGGGACAAAATTTGTGTCTTATACCATAGTGAAATGAGCCTCAAAGAAATTCATGATAAGAATCGTTTTGAAAGCGATATAGAACAAATGCTCGCAGACATTGTATCTTATCTTAAAAAGGAATATAAGAAAATTACGGGAGACACTTTAACTCTCACGAAAGACGGTGAGATAGATATTTTTGTTTCATATATGAACAACATTAGATCCTGGGTTCAAGCAAAACAATTTTATAAGATCGGTGGATTAAAAGATGTCGTTGATTCTAGAGAGCCTGAGTCTGAAGATCGCCTCGATCAAGCTATTAAAAACTGGCTTGAGCTTGGAAAGAAGTCTCCAAAACCTAAAAATGTAACCGTAAAGCAGGGCTAATAAAAAATTGAATGTCTTATCAGTTGACAAAAAAAGAGATAACGAAAGAGATCTTAAAGTGCGGTAAAGACCCTGTTTATTTTATAAATAACTATGCAAAAATTTCACACCCTCTTCGCGGGCTGATACCTTTTAAGCTTTATGGTTATCAAGAAGAATTAATAAGAGATTACAACGACTACCGCTTTAATGTAATCTTGAAAGCTCGACAGCTTGGTATTTCCACTGTCTCAGCAGCGTACATTGCGTGGATGATGATGTTTCACAGAGATAAAAACATCCTTGTTATGGCAACAAAATACAATACGGCTGCAAACTTAGTAAAAAAAGTAAAGTCGATTGTTAAGAATCTACCAGAGTGGGTTCGGATTACAGAGGTCTCAATTGACAATAGAAATAGTTTTGAACTCTCCAATGGATCCCAGATTAAGGCGTCGACAACATCTTCCGACGCAGGCCGTTCAGAAGCCCTGTCGCTCCTTGTAATTGACGAGGCCGCCCACGTAGAAGGATTGGACGAACTCTGGACAGGCTTGTATCCCACGCTGTCGACAGGTGGTCGCTGCATCGCGCTTTCTACGCCCAATGGTGTGGGAAACTGGTTTCATAAAATATATGCAGAGGCGGACCAACAAAAGAATGATTTTTATCCAACAAAGTTAATGTGGGACGCACACCCGGACAGAGACGATGAGTGGTTTGAGAAAGAAACTAGAAATATGTCCCGCCGCCAAATCGCACAGGAGCTTGAGTGTAACTTCAATACATCTGGCGAAACAGTTATTCATCCGGACGATATAAATCGTTTGAACTCCCATGTGATGGATCCAAAACACAGAACGGGCTTTGATAGAAATTTTTGGATTTGGGAGAACTATATTCCAGAATGTACATACCTTTTGTCCGCGGACGTTGCCCGTGGTGACGGAAAAGATTATTCGGTGTTTCATATTTTTAAATTAGACACAATGGAAGTGGTCGGGGAATACCAAGGAAAGGTTACACCCGATGTATTCTCCAACATCGTTGAAGACGCAGGAAGAGAATATGGTAATTGTATGGTGGTGGTCGAGAACAACACTGTAGGTTTCTCGGTTTTAGAAAAATTAAAAGAATCTGAATATCCAAATGTTTATCATTCAATCAAGTCCTCTCACGAATATATCGATCAAGTACAAGCAGAGCACAAAAACTCCGCGGTTCCAGGGTTTACAACCTCCATGAAGACACGTCCGATGATAATAGCTAAAATGGAAGAGTTTGTTAGAAATGACATGGTAAGATCATATTCGTCCAGAATTATTAACGAGCTTAAAACTTTTGTTTGGGTTGGGGGCCGCCCGCAAGCAATGCGCGGCTATAACGATGATTTAATCATGGCTTTTGCAATAGGGTGCTGGGTAAGAGATACAGTATTTTTAGAAAACGAAAAAGCTTTAAATTATCAAAAAGCTATGTTAAACTCTATGTTTAAGTCTAATACCAAACTAAATACTGCTATACCAGGAATGCAAGGATATCAAAAAGATTCCCAAAGTCTCCAAAAGGCAAAGAAAGAAGCAGAAAAAATGAAAGAATTTTTGTGGGTATTGAAAGGTTAAATAAATGGCAAATAGAATAAAGAAAAATCCTAGAAATCAAGAGTCATCTCTTTATAAGAGTTTGACACGTTTACTATCCGGCCCTGTTGTGAACTACCGCCGGCAAACTCCTCGCCGAGAGCGAAGGCGCAACCTGGATAAATATAAGTTTAAGTCCGCAACGGGTCAACAATTTAAAAAATCCTCTTATGACCCGTTTGAGAATTTAACCTCCAACATTCTTGCTAATCAAAATCGAGTTGAGAGATACGCAGATTTCGAGCAGATGGAATATGAGCCAATCATCGCATCAGCAATAGACATCTATGCTGACGAGATGTCAACTTCGTCTGAGATTAACCCTCTTTTGCACATTAAGTGCCCTAATGAAGAAATAAAATCAATATTGCATCATCTTTATTACAAGATTATGAATCTGGAATTTAATCTTTTTGGCTGGTGCCGATCAATGTGCAAGTTTGGAGATTATTTTCTTTATCTGGATATAGATGAAAACACAGGCATCCAGAATGTTATGGGCCTCCCGGGCTCCGAAATTGAAAGAATAGAGGGGGAAGACAAGTCAAACCCAAACTATGTTCAATATCAGTGGAATTCCGGAGGTATAACTTTTGAAAACTGGCAAGTGGCACACTTCAGAATTCTTGGGAATGATAAGTGGGCGCCATATGGCACTAGCATTTTGGAACCAGCAAGAAGAATCTGGAGACAGCTTATTCTCTTAGAGGACGCTGTTATGGCTTATCGCATTGTACGATCTCCAGATCGCCGAGTCTTTTATATTGACGTTGGCTCGATCAACCCGGACGATGTTGAACAATATATGCAAAAGGTTATGACCCAGATGAAGAGGAATCAGGTTGTAGACTCTACCACTGGCCGTGTAGACCTGAGGTACAATCCTTTAAGTATTGAGGAAGACTACTTTATTCCAGTCCGCGGCGGCACGAACTCTAGAATAGAAAACTTGGCTGGTGGCTCATACACCGGCGATATTGATGATATTAAGTATTTGAAGGATAAGCTGTTTGCAGCCTTAAAGGTTCCTCAAGCTTATCTGTTTAGAGGTGAGGGCGCCGAAGAAGATAAGGCCACCCTTGCTCAAAAAGACATAAGATTCGCGAGAACAGTTCAAAGATTACAACGATCTGTAACAGCGGAGCTTGAAAAGATTGGAATAGTGCATCTTTATACATTAGGATACAGACAAGAAGATTTGATCTCCTTTAAGTTATCTCTTAACAACCCCTCAAAGATTGCAGAGTTGCAAGAACTTGAGCAATGGAAAGCACGCTTCGACGCCGCGCAATCAGCAACTGAAGGATTCTTTTCAAAAAGATGGGTGGCAGAACACTTACTTGGAATGTCTCACGACGAGTTTGTTAGAAACCAAAGAGAAATGTTCTATGATCGCAAATTTGATGCGATGCTTACAGCAGAAGCTGAGGCCGCCACTGAGGCTGTTGCAGGCCTCGAAGCCGGCGCAGGAGATCTCGGCGGCGACGAGCTTGGCGGTGAAGAGCTAGATCTTGGTGGAGAAGAACTCGGGGGAGAGGAGCCCTTAGGCGGCGATGAGCCCGCTGCAGAACCACCCGCCGAGGAAGAAGGCCCACTTCTAGCGACACCAGCGAAGCGAGATGATGAAATTTGGTATAAAATGAAAAGGAAAAACCAAGCTGGCAAAACGCAGACAACAACTTCAAAGTCTAATGGAAAGTGGTATACCCCTGCAGCCTCCCGTGGAGGCGATAAGAGAAAAAACTCAGGCCCAAGGACGAAAAATTATGCAAGAAAGGGTTCTCCTGAGATAAGTAAGAGAACGACTCTCCCTGGCATGGATACCTTCACCACATTGGCCAGCGGACTTTATGAATCAAAAGATACTACTTATAATGAAGAAGAGCGCAAAATATTTGAAGTGAACCACGAGGTTAAGAAGCTTATTAACGCGTTGGAGAAAAAGGAGAAAAAAGTTGAAACTGAAGCACAACAAAAAGCGTAATACAGCAATTTTATATGAAACGTTAATTCGTGAATTGACAAAAGCTGTTGTTAACAAAAAAGAGGATGTAAAGCAAACGATTGTTTCGATGCTCAAAGAACATTTTTCTTCAACCAAGGTTATGGCCAAGGAGCTTAAATTATACAACGCACTTTGTGAAACCTATAGTCTAAGTCCTCAGACCGCTGAAAAGCTTGTTGTTGAGATAAGGAAGGCACACCAGGCCCTAGACAAGAAACAACTTTTTAACGAGCAAAGCGCCCTTCTCAAAAAGATAAATTCAAAATTAGGCAAAACCGCGTTTTCTAGTTTTCTTCCAAGCTACAAAAGTCTAGCCTCGATCTATCAGATCTTTAATGAAGATACACCTACAAAAGAAAGAGTAATCTTGGAAGAAGGCATTATAAGCAATTTAACATCGGAACAACCCAAAGAAGAAGAAATGAAGCCTGTTGATTCCATAACATTTAAAACCTTTAGTGAAAGATTCAATGTAGAATATCAAAGGCAGCTTTTTGAGGAACAAAAACATTTGCTTGGAAAATATGTTTCTTCGTTTGTTGATAACGGCATAGAACTTAAAATATACCTCAATGAAGAAATCTCAAGATTAAAAGAGATCGTATCTAAATCTTTGAATATGGAAGAGATAAAGAACGATGCTGACATGGTGACAAAGACAAAAAAGGTCTTGGAGACTTTATCAAGTTTTCGCAATCAAAAAATTGAAAAAAAGATGGTTGAAAAGGTTTTACAAATTCAACAATTAGCTAGAGAGATTATT
>Ga0209128_1002694_pt1 | contig 11353 bp, 5 predicted proteins | sample ETNvirnome_6_100_FD_184072 | JGI IMG/M metagenome (GOLD analysis project Ga0209128, IMG submission 184072) | Marine viral communities from the Pacific Ocean - ETNP_6_100 (SPAdes) (version 2) | ecosystem: Environmental > Aquatic > Marine > Oceanic | place: Pacific Ocean | collected 2013-06-19 | reverse complement strand
ACGACAAGAAAACCCTAGAGGACAAGATAGTCTACAACAACCGCTACTGCGCCCAACTCTCCCGTATGCTGCGGCTGCTCGTCGGCTACGAACTCAACCCGAACAGTCCCAAGCAGGTTTCCAACTATCTCTACAACTGTATGCTGTACAAGAAACCAGCCAAAGACCTAACGAATGAGAAGACCTTGTTGCAGCTACGACTCAAGCATCCGAACCCTGTGCTTACGCTTATACTAAAGTACAGGGGAGTAGCGAAGCAGTCTGGCCAGTTGAAGTTCCCGCCCTATGTTCCACGTGGAACAACCAAGGAGAGAATAACCACAGCCTACAATCTGGCCGGTACTACCACTTTCCGACTGGCTTCCAAAAGATTGCTTGGCAGATGGGGTACGAACGTGCAAAACTTTCCCAAGGATTTACGTAAATTATTCCTTCCAGATGAAAACAGAATCTTTATCCAAGTTGACCAGTCGGGTGCAGAGGCACTCGTTGTTTCTTACCTCTGTACTAAAGGTAACTTTCGCAGTCTCTTTCTTCATGGGATTAAAAGTCATGTGTATGTTGCCCTTCGTTTGTTTGCCGAAGTGTGGTCTACAGAACTGGGCCGTTCAGTCGATGAGTTCTGTACTTCGCCAATTGCCCAAGTTAGCAGGCTGCGAGGATGGGACGAACTCGACCGCTTAATAAAGTCTAGCGACAACTGGAGCGCAGAGAAACGCTACTACTTCATTGCCAAGATGGTTTGCCATGCCAGCAACTACGGCATGAAGCCTCCCACCTTTAGGGTAAACCTACTCCAGAAATCAGAGGGCAAGGTCTCCATCTCAATGGCCGAGGCCAAGCGATTCCTTAACACCTACCACGATCTCTTTCCAGAAATACGCTTGTGGCACATGGAAACTATCAGTACATTACGGCGTGAGGGTATCCTAAGAAATCTGTTTGGCTACCCCCGTGTATTCACAGCCAACGTAGATGAATCCATGTACAAGGAAGCCTACGCCTTCGTACCGCAATCAACTGTAGGCACGATAACGAATATTACATTTACCAAAATGCAACAGAAAATAGAGAATCCCCAAGATCCACTATCCTCCATGAATGTGGATATCCTACAGAACAATCACGACAGCGTTCTGATACAATGTCCACCCGAACACGCAGACCATGTGGCCAAGGAAACCATGACCATAATGAACTGTGATCTAGTTTCGCCACGCGGTGAGAAGTTCTCGATGAAGAGCGAAGCCTGCGTCGGTGATACATGGGGAGGTGTCGCGTGACGATCTTGGAGAAGTGGCGTTTCTATCTGGAAGACCTTGAGTCACCCGACCTCTACCTAGACTGGGGATTCTACTTTCTGATAAGCAGTTGTCTTCAGCGTAGGATATGGACTTCGCAGGGTATCAACGCAATCTACCCGAACCTGTTCATGCTGCTGGTTGGGCCACCCGCTTGTGGCAAGAGTCGTTTGATCTCCATGATCTCTGACATCATCGAGGACAACGAGCTAAAGATAATGAGCAAGGACAAGAAACAAACTGCTCCCCTCTTCCCCTACACCGCTGACAGCATAACAGCAGAAGCTCTCAGCAGATACTTGGCTGAAGAATGCACCAAGGCTTTTACCCTAGAGGATGGTAGTGACTATGTTCATGCGTCCTGTACCATGTTGATAGAGGAACTCGGAGTCTTCCTAAAGAAGCGTACCGAGGACACCGTGAATATGCTCAACCAACTCTACGATGCTCGCAACTACCGCTACTACACAAAGAAGCAGGGTAAAGACAACGTACAAAACGTGTGCGTGTCGATGATAGCAGGCACTACCCCGGCGTTCATCCGTGAGTGCTTCAACGAGAACCTCATATCCCAAGGCTTCACCTCCCGCTTCATTGTAGTCTACCAAGACGAACCTCGATTCCTCCGACAGTTCACCGGCTTCACGGACAAGCACATCCAAGCTAGGGCAGACGTTGTCCAGCACGTAAAGAAGCTGTCCAAACGCTGTGGCCCAGTACCCATGTCCAAAGAGTGTGCTGCCTACCACAAGAAACGCTACGAAAGCGGCTCATACATAAACAACAGAATCAACAGCAGTCCCAAGCTGGATCTATACTACGCCCGGAAGAACATCCACCTACAAAAGCTGGCCCTCGCGGTGCAAATGGGCAATTCAGCCGAATCTAAAGAGGTTACGCTGGAGGCATTTAAGTACGCAGAGAAATTCATTGCAGAGACCGAGCTTTTCATGCACCGTAGCTATGACCTAACGGGCAGAAATGTGATCCACGAGTTCACACGGAAGCTTAGTGAGTATGTGAACGATAAAGAGGACGGTGTATCCCACAAAAAACTATGGCTAGACTGGCACAGCGATCTAAAAAAGGACGAGCTAGAAGCAGCACTAGAGTTTCTAATGCAAACCGATCAGATCGTAGCCGCAAAGAAGGGCGGCAAGTTAGTCTACCTGCCAAAATAAAGATAGCCAACCTCAACTTTAAGTTAAAGTTCATCAACTCTGACAGCAAGGAGATTTGTGACAGTCATGGGTGGGTAGATTTTAACAGAGAGCTTATCGCATTAAACCCGGAACAGTCAGCCGAGGCCTTGCATGATACATTTCTCCATGAGGTGATTCACGCTATCTGTTACGTCATGTCTGTTAAGATGGAAGAGGGTGACGAGCAGATGACACGTAGACTCGCCACAGGTTTGTGCATGGTGTGGAAAGATAATAAGAAAGTATTCGAGTGGTGGCAAAAACTAATCTAACATGGTGGGAGAAAGAGCGAAAACTTATGCGGGGCGAGCTAGACGAACTACTAGTGGCTCTAGATGGGATGAAGTTGCCGAAAGTTAAATGTGCGCCCTTCAGTATAAAGCAAAAGCAGACCGAGGAGTTAAGGAAGAAGCTGAAAATCTAGGCCTACCAGCTATCATTCCAGTACCAACCCCATGACTCGTACAGCTTATCGTTAATGTTTCTAGTGTTCCACTCTCTGTTGTAACGACCTATCCCACCCATTATGACGTACCAGTTGTGGTTGTTGGGTTCTTCTATGGTTGATCGGTAACGAAGCCATGCCAGGTCACGGTTGTTTTGCGAGACTAAGCGTGAGTTCATAGAAGTTGGGCTTCCCGCAGCCAGTGGGATGTTCTTGGTATCTTCCTCCAGCCAACGCTTGAACTCTACGTGGCCGTCGATGAAGGAGACTACAGACCCACCGTTGTGGTAAACACCGGGCCAGTCTTGCGAGAAGATTTCCTTATCCCCTGACTTCAGAGGCACAACCCTGAAGTTACCGCTGTTTATAGAGGCGGCTGGCATCTCGATAAACGTGAATATCTGTGAGGGAGACGCCACATCTGCGTACTTATGGTACGTCTTATACTGTGTGTCGTACATAAACGGCCAGCCTGACCACCCACCTACGAAGACATTCATAGAGTAACTGCGAGGGCGAAGCTGCTGCTGTACGTTCGTACCACCGCCCCCACCAACAGCCTCCCAGCGACCTGTCCACTTAACTGTTGACTTGTCACCGGGACAGCGGAATATCCGCATCCCCGTGTAGGGTTTCAGCGGAGACCAGAATAAAGCCCTGTCTGTCTGCGCCCATGTTGACCAACTTGACGAGCCGCTCATCGAGTCAGCAACCCACGCCCAACGTGCTGATGGCTCATTGTGCCACGCACTTGCGTAAGGGAAACGATCATCATGGTCGCCAGCAAACTCTCTAACAGCCATGTTCAACTGCTTATGGTTGGATAAACAAGCTGCCTGCCACCCCGTCTGCTTAGCAGAAGCCAGTGCCGGTAACAGTAAGGCGGCAAGTATCGCAATGATTGCAATTACAACCAGTAATTCAACCAGCGTAAAGCCGCGCTTTTTGCTAACAGACACATCAGCAAAGCTATGGAGTAAAAACCTACAGTCAAGAAGTTTTGTCCGTATCCAGTAAGTCCCAAGCGTTCTCGTAGACTGCGTACTTGCACTTTTTACCACCGTAAATCTTCGTGGTTATGCAGTTAACTATGTCGAAGGGCATCACCCAGAACTTGAGGCAGTCCAAGGCACAGCAGATAAAGTAGTCTACTGTGGATTTGTCGTACTTGGATTTCGTTTTGCAACCGTGGTTGGTTTGAAATTGAAAGTTTGGGGTAGAGGAGTTTGCGTGTAAGACCAAACCCTGCGTGGTCTTTATTTGTATCCGCCAGATCTTATCACCCTTACTGGCTAGGAGATCGAAAGAAGAGCTGGCACTTAGTGGGTGAGCTATATCCCACCCGTGTTCGAGAAGTTTTTCTGCAACCAGAAACTCCCCTCGCTGTCCAATGGTTCTGCGATTCTTTGTTGGGTCTGATTCTGGCAAAGGCTAAAGGTTTGTCGTTTCATTCTTTTTCTACTTTAACTACTACTGTGTCAAGGTTTATCTCTCAGTAACCCTTGGTCGCCAGAAAGGCTTGAACACTATCTTGAATCAACTTCTTACGAACTTGCGAGAAGCCTTCGTCCCTATACTCACGTAGCATAATGTCACGCACGGCTTCTTCGCTCTTCGTCCGCGCAATAAAGTCTGCGAACCTACGGGCTTCCCTTAGTGAGTAGGCATCAGTTACGTTGGGACGGAGTTTTTTGTGTTTGACGTAGCCCTGTTGGAGTAGGCGTTTGAACTTGTTCGGGTCTACGCCCTCCTTGGTTTGTGAGCGTTTCCACGCACTCTCTAGGAACGGCTTTAAGGTATCTTGCAGTTGCTCTACAGTTTCAGAATTGCGGAAAGCAGACGCAGGTGTTTTTTCGTACCTGTCAAGGTTCGCCATAAACCGCGAGCCGTGATCTCCACGATAGAGGCGTTTAAAGACCTTGAGGTCACGATTCATTTTTTCGCGCTCAAATTCAGAAGCCCTACCCCTAAACGTGCCTGTACTCAAAGCCTTATCTAAGGTCTGAGCAACCTCTGTGTGGGCCAAAGCTTGATTACGGGCAATACGTAGCGTCTGGTTAAGATTGGTCATTATGTCTTCCAGATAGCGTAGCGCGGAAGATGAGTCAGTTCCCGGAAGAGGCCATACATTTCCCGATCTCATGTAGGCCAGTGTTGACATCCCGAAACCCTTGTCAAAAACGAGAGCCTCCAAAGCTGGGAAAGTCACAAGAGAGAAGTCTTCCGCGCCGCTCTTGCCTGTATACATCCTGACAGCATCGTTGCCCAGCGCAGACAGTATACCAAAGTAACCACTCAGGTTAGCTAGGTGCATTGCGTGATAGATGAAGTCTTCCGCGCCAGATGGTGACTCCAGAACTTCTTCAAGCGATGGCTCGTAGCTTTCTTTGGCATTCATCATCTTGCCAACCTCGTTGAGCGCAACACCATTAACAGCCGCACCAAGCGTAGCCTTGATGAGCGGCCTAAAGTCTCTTTTGCCGTAGGTTTTCTTGTCAATGATAGGGAGTATTACATCCTTCATATAACGGTTGTATTTCTCCACAGACCATCTGGACAAAGACAGGACATAGCTACCTTTGCCTCGGATCATCGTAGACGGCACACCACGAACACCGTACGTCCCTTGATTGATCTCTACCCAAGCTGTCGCAAGTTTATGAAGATCGCCTTCCGTAACTTCCGTGGGATTCTTCCTAAGCTTAATGGTATCAACATCTGCAAACCGCCCCATCGTTGTAAGTATACGCTGCACATGAGGGTCTTTTGATTCGCTGTTAAGGTAGCTACGCATCAGTAACTTTCCTAAGTTAAACTGTATTGCCCGTGTGCCTTTTTCGAATAACTCACGACCTGACCACTTCTGCGAGAAATCTGCCACGGTAGAAAAGGAATCTGCTACACGATCTGCGCTGTCCATTGCGAACTCGATAGAGGAAAACTTGTTACGGTTTGCACCAGCTCGATGGCTTTGTTTCCACGCATCCCCAAAGTGCGTTACCGCCTTGAGCATTAAAGGATAGTCCTGTAGCCTCATGTAATGGGAAGCTTTCTCGAAAGCGGTAACAAAATCACGCGCACCAGAGTACAAACCAAGCCAGTTTGCAGTTACCATCCGATTGGCTCTCATAACAAACAAATCCATATCGCTATGAAAACCGGCGTGAACCTCGTCCAAGTTGTTAAAGGTTTTCTGAGCGCGGTTGGCGTAGTCTACATCTACGTCATCACCAAAAATTTCCTTTAGCGTTGGTGTCGTTGCTTCCCTCTCTCCAACCTTGCGGTGTGTATACGTACCCATCTGATCGGGAAGATCGCGTATCGCTCTTACGATGTTGTCACTCTCTATCTGAGTATACCACGCCATATCCTTGGCAAAACGCCCAGCATACCTTTGCGCCCGTACGAACGGGTCAGGGTCTACCAAGTCTAAAGGCATACTCAAACCCTCTGCCTTTCTTAACGCTTGGAATTTTGACGCACCAGCAAGGCTTTTAGTTTCTCCACCAACTGTCGTATAGCTGTCCTTGTTGCTGATAACTGCGACATACTCAGAAAGCATATCACGCAACTCATTCTCGGTAGCTGTAGACTCTTCTCCCCAATGTTTGATGATTTTTTCCTGTAAGTCCTTTCCCTCTTTTGTGTGAGACTTTTTCCGAAGAATTGATGAGGCATCACGACTTAGCATATACGGATCATAATTCTTATCCACATGATCTGGATCGTCGCTAACTTTTACCCAACGCTTTTTTCTCCAAACTAACGGCCCGTTGGCTGCGTGTTCCAAGCGTGTCTCCGAGAAGAACCTATCAAGTGACTCGTTGGCTGCGTGAAGCTTGTCCTTAATTTGCGGCTCAAGCTTGTCGAGTTTTTCCTTTAGCTTAGCAAACTCTGGAGTGTCGGAAAAGTCGCGCCTTTCTCGTCCTTTGACCATACGACGCAGAGTTCTGTATTCTCCAAGCAACAGCACATCTGCTTTGTTTAAGCCTAAAGTCTGCATCTCCATAATCAGAGGTTCTGCGAACCTGCCGATATAACGCTTCTCCACCATTTCTAACCTGTTGTGCGCGTCCCTAATATACAAAGCCTGCTTCTTGGTGGCATCTGTAATATCAGCATTCACCAAACCTTTGAACGGCCTTACCAACAGTTGATCTGTCTCTGCTATGGAGTATTGAAGCTTCTGAAACCACCAGCGATAGTTCGCCGGTGTGTACTCTTTGCCCTCGAAAGGTGAAAGTATGCGCCGCTCAGGATCGAAAGCTCCTACGTCCGTGAGAAACTTGTCGAAGGTTTCCGCCATGTGCTTGGCTCGATCACGGCTGGAGGCAAAGAGTGCGGCCTCGTCAGCAGAAAGAGTGCGAACGCCACCACGGGCTGCTTGGAATTTCTGCCCTGTATCCTGCTCGGCTTTGTTAAGCATACGACCGAGTCCTGCGCCCTTTGGCGGTGGTGTGTCTTCTGGCATACCCAGAGACTTCTTAACCATACTGAAGCCCTCTTCTACCTCCTTCTCTGTGGCCGCTTCCTCACCCCTTGAGTTATAGCGTCTCTTCTCTTTTTGAAATTTCAACTCTTTCCACGGATCATCACCAGCACGTTTCTCATAATAAGCATCGTCCCTTCTGATAGGTCTCCCGGCCCTTACATCCTCCAACACTCCACGCTTTAGCTCTGCCGTATCTTGCGTACCATAAAGATGTTTGGCAAAACCTGCAACCATGTCGTCATTGTACAGGAACGGCATATCATGCTCGTACTTGAGAAGCATATAGTTCTTTAGCTGCTTATCTGTCAGCTTGAAACCGAACCTGTCTTTCCAGCGTGTCTTGAGTTCTCCCACTAGCTTTGAAAACTTGTGCTGATTACGGGTTTCGACTTTTTGGGTCATCGCTCTGCCCAAGAACTCGACAGCTCTTTCTTCTTCAGCAAAAAGTTCCAGAAAATCTTGGCGTAGTTTCTGATCTCTCGGATTAGACGAATACTGTAAATCATCCAACCAGTTGTGGAAACCTTCGTGAGCTATGGTGTCTTTCGACATACGCCGAGGATCGACGGTTACGGTTCGTCTGTCGTAAGCAGCAAACCCACCGGCTAGTCCGCCATCTGGATGGCCGATGCTTGTGTGTTTGAGAGCGGCTGCCAAGTTGAAACCCCTGACCAAGGCAAGCCTATTCAGTATATCTATAACTTCCGTGTCTAGTGGTTTTAGCTTTCTTACTGGTTTACCCGTAGCCATGCGCCTTTCTTTTTCCAGCTCTCTTCTAGCTTCACCAATCTTCTTCCGCATACCTACGGCATGATCGTGGAATGCCTTTTGTATTTTAGCGGCTTCAGGCTTACTTACAAATTGCCAACCTACACCACCATCTTTGTGTGGTACGGCTTTTTGCACGCGGCCATTTGCCAAGACTCTTACAGGATCAGTGAGCCAAACACCCAACCTGTCTATCAACGGCTCGCCTTCACTATCTACAACATTCTTGCTGGCTTCTCTTGGAACCTCGGCTGCCTTGACAGTCCTAGGTTTGCCAGTAACAGGGTCTGTAATCTTCGCAGGCTTAGCTGCACTAGAGAACAGCTTTAGTATGGCTCTCTCATGCCCCTTGCTAACATCTGCGTCCAGCACCTTGTCTGCTTTATCTATCTTTTTCTGCGCTCTATTTACCGCAGTCTGTGCCTGCTTCTTTTCTCTGGCTGAGTAGGTAACACCTTCGTCTCTCGTTGCAGCAAGCTTGCGCTTGGCAACTGCTAATTCCTGTACACCCTCTGCGCGTGAGAGACTAGCAGTTGTCTTGGCAGCTTCCGATGCACCATAAACTTCACGATACCTCTCTGGGGATACCTTTTGTGCAGCAGCAACCTCGTCTGCTGTCAGAGGCACAGCTCCTATATCTGGTCGCTCCATAGACCTAGCGGCTGGCCCCGGTTCAGCCGGGTCTAGAAAACCAGTACCTCTTGTAACTTGTGCTTCAATAGCGGCAACAAGGTCTGTATCTGTAGGAGTTGATGCGTCCTCTATCGCGCCAACCTTACGCCCTATGTCGCTTTCGTAAATCTTGCCCCGGCTGAATACGCTTGTGTAGCCTACGTCACCTATCTGGTCTCTGAGTGTGGACAGAGCCGGTATAGGTTCACGCCACGGGTTGAACATTGTGTTAGGATTGCGACCTTTGGCTATGGCTCTTTTTTCACCTCTTTCAACAAGCTTGGCTAGTCCGGGTGGCTTAAACGTGGGTCGTTGTAAGGCTGTGCCGACACCCGCTGCGATAGCTAGTCTACTAGGATCGAAGTCTCCGTGATAAGCCTGAAACCCTCCCTCGATGGCTGTGTCAAAAGTCGCGCCGAGTGCCATCTCTTTTAGTGCTTGGCTTTCTCCCGGTGCAACTCTTCCTAACGGTGATTCAAAACGAAGCTTAGACTGTGCTGGGCCTGCTAATCCAGAACGAGTTGTAAAGCTAGTTGGTGTTGGAACATCTGCCTTATGAAGCCCCTTGCCCCAACCAAATCTACCTGTTGCTGCTTGCCCCAGCCCTTTTACACCTTTGACCAGTTGCGTTGGCGAAGGTCTGAAAGCTAACGTCGATGGAAGCATCGAACCAGCAAAGGCGTAGTTGGGATTTGCCATATACGCCTCTTGCCGTTTCCTGTCCAGCGCGGCCTGCTGCTCGTCAGTAAGAAAAACTTCCTCACCAATATCCTGCGCGAAGCTACCAGTCAAAGAACCAATAATACCAGCACCGCCCATAAGAGCTAATCCGGGCCAGAAGCCTACGCCAGTGCTTGCCAGATAACCACCAGCACCCATCATTGCTGCGGCTGCTCCTACACCTGAACCAGCGTGTTCCCCAGCGGCTGTCAACATTGATTCACGGCCACTTATATGCTCGTTTAAATACTCTTCAAGATCCTCTTCAGGTATTGCGGCATACGAATTAGGATCGTAGCCCATATCACGTAGCTTGGCATCCAGAAGTAAATTAGATCCCGTTTGGTAACGGCGTTCAAGAAGTGCGCTTGGCCTCCTATCAACTATGTGTAGTTGAGGCATCGTTTATGGAAATCTTCTGCTTGGATTAACTGGCGGTGCGTTTGTGTTACCCCAGTTAATAGTTGGCCTGTCGGGATTCCAGCCTGAGCTGCTTCCTCTTCCTCCTCCTCCATCTCCGGGTAGATTATATGGCCAGTCAGGCTGCGCTGCCTTAGTCTTGGCAGCTTCCGCTTGCATCAACATAGCCTTCAACTGACCAAGCTTTAACCGCTGCTCTTCCCGCTGAGGCCCACCCAAACGCAGAAACTCCCGTCCCTTGGCTGTATTAACAAGCCACGATTCAAGAGACTCAATCGCCACGATTTCCTGTTTCTTGGTAGCTATACTCGCATCAGCTTCCGTTTGCATCAGTTTTTCACCCACCTTTTGGGATACGGCAAGACGGTGTGTGTCCAACAATGTTTTAAGCTCCAAGCCCAAGACTTGACTGTCAGCCACCCTCTTTGCGTAATCACTGGGGAGATTTATGTGTACCTGCTTGGCTAAATCGTCAGCGCGTCTTTTGGTCTCCACATCTATTTGGCCTGTTACAGTCTTTTGTTGCGCCTGCTTCAACGCCTCAGCCTGTGTCAAAGACGGGGTTATCTCACGCTGCAACACAGCGTGTTCTGCCCTTTGACGATCAGTTATCTGTGGTGTCGCGTCTTTTGCGTACTCTTCTGCAGACCTATACATCATAGATGGGCCTGTTCCTTGTGCTTGATCCGCAGCAAACCGTTGCCGTGGCGTAGTTGTAGGCAAACCTCCCAAACGCTGCCGAGTTTCTTCGTCTGCAATCTGCCTCGCCCTATTCTGCCGTATAAGCTGATTAGCAAAGTCTTGTTCTTGGTTAAACTTCTCTACAGCAGCAGCCCGTCTTGCACCCTCGCTACGCTGCCGCATAAGATCATTCATCTTACGCTGCTGCTCAGGCTTTATCGCAGCACGTATAGCAGTTAAATCTTCCCTACGCTGGCGACCACTACCGTAACCAAACGGAGACACCTTACGCTGCTGCGGGACATACGCACCTTGAGCGCGTAACTCCTCCATTAACCTACGCTCCTCTTCGTCGAGAGGTCTGCCCTCATAAAAGGGGCTTGCTATCTGACCCAATAAGTTTGAAAAATTGTTTGCCATTTTATAGTCCTTAATTGCCAAGCCACTGGTTAATCATATCCTGTCCCTGCGTCATCCTACCAAAGAAATTACCGCTCTGTCCCGCGTTGGCCATCGCTGGCAACGCTGGCATCTGGTTCGCATAGTTCTGCACCGGCTGCACACCTTGGAATCCTGCGGCTATCTGGTTAGTGCCGCTGCCCCTGCCTAGGGTGGCCTGCACAGGATCGAAGCCTGAGCGCGAACCTGCCAT
>Ga0209128_1002689_pt1 | contig 11367 bp, 9 predicted proteins | sample ETNvirnome_6_100_FD_184072 | JGI IMG/M metagenome (GOLD analysis project Ga0209128, IMG submission 184072) | Marine viral communities from the Pacific Ocean - ETNP_6_100 (SPAdes) (version 2) | ecosystem: Environmental > Aquatic > Marine > Oceanic | place: Pacific Ocean | collected 2013-06-19 | reverse complement strand
TATCTGCTGCAATTTTTTTATTGGTTGCCTTTTCAGAATCTTCTCTATCTTTCTGATGCCTGTCTGTTATATCTTTTTCTGCCGCTGCTTGAGCATCCATCAATGTTGTTACATCCTGACCATGTAGCTTTGCTTTTTCAATTAAAGTAAAATATTTATCACTTACCTTATTTAACTCTTGTTGCTCTTTACTTAATTGTGAATCTTCGTATTCATTTTCTAGTTTTATAAGAGTCTCTATTAATGTTGCTTTTGCAGTCGCTTCTGTTTGATTTACCTTTTGTTGAATCTGTTTAATAACTTCACCTGACTGAAATATTAATAATTCCTTTTGAGTTAAAGTTAATTTTTCATTTTGTAGTTCATGCTCTAGTTTTAGCTTTTCAATCGCTATTAACAAATCAGCTTTTGCCTGTGCATCAACTACTTCTTCTGCGTTTGCTTGTTTCTTAGCTATCATTAAATCATGGATAGCCTGTTTTTCTGTTTCTGCATTTCTTTTTCTATCCGCACTTCTTTTTTCTTTTTCTCGTTTTTCTTCTCTTAATCTTTTTGCTTTTTCTTTAGCCCTTTCCTTCTCTTGATCATCCCATGCCTTTTGAATATCAGCTTCTTGTTGAGCCCTAATACTAGCCTCACTCAGTGCATCTATCTCATCATAAAGGACATCTACATAACTTTGCGTCTCATCTCTTAACTCATCTATTACCTCAGTTTGTTCTTCTGAAATTGCAATACTTTCTTTTGACCTTGCATTAGCTATATCCTGTGCGCTTGCTAAACCTCCAAGTCCTGATGTCCATAATCCATACCATTCAATTTTTTCCCTCAACCCAATATTTTCACCCGTCTGCATGTCTATCCTCTCCTGAGTTTGTTTTTTAAACTCCTCTGTCCTCATCTCTGCAAGAGCTTCAGCTTGTGCTTTTTTGAGTGTTAACTCTGTTGTCTTTTCTAATATCTTTTTTAAATCCTCTAAACTTGTAACCTCTGCATTTATATTAGCAAGTAGATCAGGATATTCTTTTTGTAGTTCTTCAACTGCTTTATTCTTATCCTCCCTACTTATAGTCTCATCATTTAAAACATCTTGCAACATATCAAGAGCATTAAGTTCTTCACCAGTCGCCTCAATAGCTTTCTCTGTAGCTTCATTAAAAGCAAGTTGTTTTGCGGTTGCTCCTCCTAATGCTGCAGTTAGCTTATCCCAATTAGCAATTAACAATCCTATACCCACTATTAACGCACCTATCCCTGTCGCTATTAAAGCTGCCCTCATCAATTTAAATGACTTAGTAGTAGCATCTGTAGATAACCCTAAAGCCCTAGTCGCTACAGTCGTTGCCTTTGTTAAAATTAAATTAGCCTTCTCCGCAGTATTCTTAGCTACTAATACAATCGTACTCTCCTTCTCTAAGTTTTTTCTTATCGTCTCAACACCCATCAATATGCTCTGTGCAGCCTGTAGCTTAACCATCGTCTCCCGAAGCTCCTCACTCTTAACACCTGACAAAGCCATCACTCCCTGAAAAGCTGCAAACCCACCAACTATTGTAGTACCTATATCTAAAGCTGCCTGTAATTTAACACCATCATTAGCAAGTCTATTGACCTCATTTTGAATATCTATATATCTATCCTTTAATGCTGCTGCCTGTTGTATTGCTTGTTTCCCTAGTGGAGTAGTTCTACCAGCTTCTAACGCTATCGCCTGATACGCTTGTATCTGCTTATTCATAGCCCTTATATTAACAGGACTTTCTTTGATCTCTTTATTTAAACCATCAAACTGTTGCTGTAAAGTCTTTGTTTCCTTATCAGCAGTATCTACAGTTTTATTTAGCTTCTTAGTAGCACTCTCTAACTGCCCTAAATTCTTAACCGCCTTGCCAGTTTCTATTTCTAAACTTAATGCTATCTTATCTGCCATAACTTAAAATTCTGATATTATATGGAATGTAGAACCATCCCACATAATTGTTTTCGTTTCATATAATGTTGTTAATGTTTGTGTACCAGCACCATCAATGAGATAAGGACTAGCCCTTATAGTTAAGGTATTAGTAGCATCTATACTTTTGATAGTCCATGTCTGCCCCATATAACTAGGTGTCGGCAACTGTACATTAAACCCTCCAGCTGAAGTATCACACAAATAAATCTCAACACTTTCATCAGCGGTTGTAGTTGTATCTATAGTTTCAATGCCACCTTTTTTCTTGCCATCAACATACGATACACCACTTACTAATACTGTTGCATCATTAGTATTTAATAGTGATACGTTTTTAACTCCAGCACTAATTATATTATCATTCCCTTGTATTATGATATTTTTACAACCACCAAATACTGAATTACCATCACCTACAATCATAACACCTGCAGCACTTCTCGATACTGAATTATTAATTCCTAAAACACTTACCTTATTACTTCCTACGCTATTACCACCAGAAATAGTACCAGTAGAATTACCATAATAAGGTGCTGGTTCATTGACAATATCAGCTAACCCTCCATGAGTATTTATCGTTGTCGGTGAAAATACATCTGCTAATTTGATCTTTAAAAATTCACACTTCGTTACAGGGTTTTGTGGGTTATAATTCTCTATCTTATTAAGTCTGAAATATGCGTTTTCAAACCAATAGAGTTTCCTAAATGATAAAGCTCTAATATCTGAAGATGTTAAATAGAACCATCCTTTTATAACCTTACTATCTTTGTCCGTTATCTCCTCAATGAACTTACGGTGATATTTATTAAAGAGGTTGTTGTTACTAAACGTAATTGCACCAGCATGATCATCCCAATAAATTTCACGAGTCAACCCAAATCCTATATCCTCAGTAGGATTATAAGGATCATCGTACATTCCAACGTAAGGGTAAGTATTCATAAAAGTACCCCCAGTACCGCTTCCTATATCTGCATGCAACCAACTTTGCCCTGTAGTTTTCATGCCTCCATATTGTAGTATTCTTATATTAGCCTGTGTTCTCTTTACTACTCCCTGATTATCAGCTTTAAAAATTGTTGGTATTACTCTATCAAAATATATTTGACCAACACTAGGAGTTGGTGAAAAGATAATATCTGTCTTATGTGATTTAGTTATAAAATCATTTATATACTCATCATACAATTTATCTCCATACGTTCTATCCCATGTGTCTTTATATAATGCATTATAATAATCCTTGTCATCTTTATAAGTGTATAAATAATCTATACTATCTAATGATCCCATTGGCAAAGATTCTAATGGTTGAGATAAATCTAGCTTCTTAGACCAATCTATAACATTTGCAGTACCATCTAAAAAGAAATCATCTCTAGGCTCTATTAATAAATTATGATCGTTAGCAGTATCTGTCTGCACATACAAATTGAACATCTTTACTATACCCATAAAGAAATCCTTTTGCTTAATTTTTATAGGTACAGTCCTATCCATATCTACTAACTCGCCTTCCGCTAATCCAACGTTTGAAACAGTACACTTAAATGATCCTTCAAAATTCATAAGTTGTGTTAATCTTTCTGGATGTACATTTGTATAAATAGATATATCCGCTTCTGTTCCTGTTGAATCCACCCACACTGTATGCTCACTTGCTACCCATGTTGGATAATCTACAACGTGGTAATCTTGCATTTGGGCTGGTCCACCATCCCATTTTAAATATACCAAATCACCATCCGCATGTACTGTATTAATAGTGAGAGTTAATATTGCATCTAAATTACCACTATTAACTCTCACAGTGTCTCCAGTAACATAGCCTGTTCCAGGTGATTGCCCCATAATAGCTGATGTGATTGCCCCAGCAACTGCTGTAATACAAACTGTTAATCCTGTACCACTACCAGTCACAGTAATGCAAGATTCTCCTGGGAATGGGAATGGTGCTGACGTTACATATCCAGTTCCTGGAGCAGTAACTGTACAACCTGTAGTACCCGTATGTGAATGTGATCCGTTTAGTTGTATGTTAGTAGCGTTTGCAGTAAACTCATTACATTGTGAATTACTATTTTGTGCATCTATAATAATTTCATTAGTAGCAAAATCATAACTAGGATAAAAATATTCATTAGAAGGTGTTGTTGCTGAAACACTAGCAGTAGATGTGGCAAACGCTAAAGGAGCTACACCTGTTCCGCCAGGTGCATTGTCTAAAGGGAATATCCCAAACCTTTGCTCACCTATTAATTGATAACTATATCCTGGTACTGGTACTACCGTCCCTGTCCAACCACTGAGGTATCTTCGAATAATTTGTAATTTTCCCATGACACCAGCCTGACAATACCAAAGCCCATCATTACCAACCGCTGTTGGAGCTGTTAATGGCGCACATAATCTAGCTTGTACCTTCATCTTCGCCTCAAAATTATAAGTACCATCTACAGGAGCTTCATATATAGTAGCACTTCCACTAGCATCATAATTATTTCCTACATCATAAGCACCACCCGTTGAGTCATTAGTAACTCTTATAGATTCTTTAGTCGGCTCCACCCCTCCAACACTAGAATTTATATACATTTTTGTCATATCGACTATAGTATCAGTAGTGCCATATCCTAAATATACAGGATCAATAGCTTTGAATATCGTATCGTTAACATCTGTCATTGTTATCTTAAAATCCGCTGATGAAAATGGAACTATAAGAGAGCCGAAAAAATCACTATCAAAAAAGTCTGAACTATAAGTATAATCTACGCTATCAAATATTGTGTCTATATATTTCCTAACAGTTATCGCTGGGAAGAAATCAGTAACATTCCATGTTTCAGACCATGCCAGACCACTACTAGGATAATTAATATGGTAATTAATCATAGGATATACATATCCCAACACATTTATGTTTGCTGGAGTTACCCATGTTGCAGCTTGATTAGTAAGGTTATAAATATGATTCAAACTAGAAAAATCTAGATCAGTTAATAAGCTATTACTAATCTCGCTTATAAAATCCCCTACCCTTCCAGTAAGTGTAACCTCATAAGTGATGTCGTCCTTGTCTATTGTATTGATTTGCTTTAATTGTAAGAACCCATCTAAATTTAACTCACCATCAACTAAGTACATAACCTCAGTCTTTAAGTTAGGGTTAAAAGTCTGTAACGCTAAATTGACTTCAAATAGATGCTCGAATATCTTATTGATTTTTTTACTCGCTGGCAACCTAATAGTTTTTGAATAATCACTCTTACGTTTGTCAGGATTTGCTATATCACTAATATTGAAAGTAAGGTTAGGGTTTAAACTCTTTAATAGCTCAACCGTCTCATCACCAATTATAAGTTCTTCTTTTACCATCTCTGTCTAATATTATCCATACCGAAATCAATAGTTACTTCTAAGTTAAATACATCATCTACTGTACTTCTTTTTTCTTCCCACTTGCCTACAAGACTTTTAACAGGAATACGTTGCATATCACCCGTTACATTATCAGCTTCATGTAGATATACTTCAGGACTTGACATCATCTCTAATAGATAGTTGTAAACATCTACACTTACCCAATCGCTTGTTAGCTTCATGCTAGGTCTACTTATAGTATAATACTGTACCTTTTCCCTATCGCTAATACTGTAGTCTATACTACCATCAGAAGTATCTAAATTATCTTGATTCATTTTAAAGAATTTACGTTCTATCTTTTCACTCCTTCTGCTAACCTTAGTGAAGTTAAAGAAATCAAACCCTCCTAAACTATTTAAGAACTCTATCCTTCTAGTTTCATAACGACATTCACTGGTTATTGAATAGTAAAATATTTCACTACATTGTGTGCCTCCATTAGCTAAATTCAATGAATAAGCATCCACTCCACTACTAGGAATAAGTCCAGCACTATAAGCATTAATTGTTGCTGGTCCAGATGCTAACCTTAAATGATTTTCTGTTACACCAGCAGTTAATCCTATAGCTGTTTGTGCGACAATTACACCATCTAAGTATGTTGTAAGACCAGCCTTAGTTATTGGATTACTAGCATGGTCATATAAAAAATATATCCATCCCTCATCCGTTAACTCAACCTTAGTAGTATTATCATCTACAGGCATTGCTCCTTTAGGTGCATTCGTTAGCCATCTCCTTGTTGCCCCTGTTACTGTATAGTTCTGATAATAGTTAGTAGTCTGCCAATCATAGAAATTTACTGTTGTTCCTCTATAGTTAGGTAACGATGCATTAAATATTATTATTTCCTCCTCTGTATTATTATCTTCACCATGAGCAGTATATGTCATTCCAGCATTAGTAACCCAATTTGCACCATCAAAATATTCTTCTCCAAATTTGAAGGTAAACGTTTTCCAACTTTCAGCATTATCCGTAAAAGCATCTGTACTTCCTATCGTTCCTACATTACTTGTTAGATAGCTTTCACATATACCATGAACATCTGCTCTGCCATATTGGTTAGGGTCTAAAGGCACTTTTAATCTTCCTAATAATGTAGCACCATCGTATACATCTACTAAATATCTGAATCCTTTATATGCCCTAGTTGGAGCATCTGATTCATATAATACATACTCAATCGGATTATATACAGTCCTCCAATCATCTATCCAATGTTTTAAATGTAATGACATAATTATTTATTTTTGATGAGGTCCCATTCCCTGAACCTTCTCTTTACTTACTATTGAACTCTTTAATTGCCTTGTTATATTCTTAGCACTTACTACCCTAATTTGATTTTTAAACCTGTCCCATAAATCACCTTTAAAGGATTGATCTATACACTCATCATAAAAGGGTCTACTCTTTAATCCTCTATGTGCTATACTTGTTCTTACTGCATAAGCATTTAATCCTCTTTTTTCAGCCCATTTCTTAATCATACTTACTTTCGGTCCACGTTTGAATTGATAATTACCTATTGTATTTCGTAACTCCCAAGCATCTTTGCTGCCTGTCTTTCTATTCCCTCCTATACCTTTTACTCCCTTATTTACATAATCAAAGTAATCCTCTAAATGTAATGTTGCAGTAAGTATAGAACCAAACAACTTAACAGGCATTTTAATAGACTTCCCCAATTCTCCAGTATCTTCAATATCATGTTTCTTTAAGTTCTCATGCAGACACCTAACCAGATCAGCTGCCAAATTCCCTAACACATCATTAAGTGTAGAAGGATCACTGACTCTCGTAGCATCTACAGTCTCTATATTTTTAATCTCTAACCAATCGTTAGCCATGTCTCCTCATCTTTTGCATTTGTTCCCTATGTATCTGTGCTTCCATATCCTGTTTATCTTTAAAGTAACAACATATATTTAAGGCTTCTATAACATTCATATCTAAAAAGTATCCGAATTTATCAACTCTTGAATTTGACAAATTATCAATTAAAGTCCACCATCCCCAACGCTTCGCAAAGCTTTCTCCTTCTTCTCTGCGATCATCTCCTTCCTTATCTCCTCCACTATCTTTGTCGCTTCCTTTACCAAAGAAATTCGTGTATCCTGAGTTGAGGTCGGCAAGTGATTGTAAAAAAAAATACCTATAGGATAAGCTATAGTTATAGGCATATTCTTATAGAAGTTATCTACAGTCTCACGTATCAAATCCCCATCCATTTTTATATCTCTCCATCCAAACCACTTCTTTTCTACAGGTCTACAAATTGTAGTTAGTATCTTAGGCATATTAGTGTATATCACCTCTTCGTTTCTTTGAGCATCCTGTAGCATCTCCATAGCACTTATATACTCCCCAAATAAAAGCTTTCTAGCATCAAGTGAAAACTCATAATGCTTTCCTCCTACTTCAAACCTTTTGCTTTTAATTGCTGTTGGAAGCTCAGTATTTAAGAACTCCATCTTTTCCAGTATCTTATTATAGTCATCTAGCTTTATGTTCTTTACTACTTCTCTCTTTTCACCTGTTAAGACACATAGGATATTGATAACCCTTTGTATTGGAGTCTGCTCTGTCTGTAATACTGGTCTAAGCTTTAGATACTTCTCTAAGGTTATATCCTCCCAGCATGTAGGTATTGTAACTTCCATATATATATAATGTATTTATTTTTCAATTTTAACACGAATCTTTAAATTATCTTATTGCATACCATCCCCTTTTACTTTCTTTTAAGTGTATTAAGGCTACATATCTAAGCCCATCTAACAGGTGATTAAACTTATCCACTGGATTACCTAACCTCTTGTTGTTCTTATCTACAGCCCACTTATAGTTTTTGATCTCCTTAATTAAATTAATTGATCCTGATGTTATGTTTATGTTATATCTTTTAAGTATGTCTATACCGTTCTGTATGCTATCCCTACCCTTAACACTCGGCTTTGCATTGATGCCATACCTGTATAGTTCTTCAATCGACTTCGGCTCTGCACTGTCGCAAATTAGTTCTGCCCTACCTATAATTGGAAATAGCCTATCTGCTATATCTTGATTTGTAAGCCCTGTCTCATACATAATCTCTTCGATGTATAAGTTATCATCATACTTATATACTGAGCATACCGCTGTAGGATCAACGCTATATCCAAAGTCGAGTCCATAGCTAATTAGCTTTGCATTGTTTGGCACAACATCACAGTACTCAAATTTAGTAAACACATTATCATGGCTTGATCCCTGTATCCCTAACCCGTATATCTTCCAGTAGTTCTCATCTAGCTTTTCAAGTCTTTCTATTTCATCTACTATGCTCTGCTCTAAGAACGGATTGTCCCTGTATGTTGTCCTGTGAAACTCTGCATCATCCCTAGTTATTACCTCATCATATATCCAGTGGAACTCATCACTAGGGTTGTAGTCTATTACCACCCTACCCACAGTTCTAAATATTAACTGCTGCCAGTCATCGTAACTTAATTCGTTAGCCTCGTTGATGAAAAGTAAGTCTCGCTTTCTGCCTCTCACTTTCTGGCTCTGATCCAAGCTTATGAACTCCACGAGGCAATCGTAGAGCCAATACTCTGAGTTGCTTTTGTTGTGCATGTCTGGATTGTAGATGTTATGCTTTTTAAGGATGTCTATAAAGTCTCTCATCACTGTTGCCCTTAACGCTGGAAATGTCTTACGACAAACAGTTACAACCTTACCTGAGTTCTGGTTGCAGAATACAGTTATTATCCACAGTAGTATGTTGTAAGTTTTACCAGACCTAGCCCCACCCTGTTCTACTATTATCTTACTATCAGAATCTAGTAAGTGCTTAAATACTTTATTTGTTTGAATCTTTGCTTCTATCAATGATCTCAATTTTAAAAGCTGTTGGTTCTCCTGTTAATGACAATTCGGTGCGTTCGACATATCCACGTTTTTTTCCTTTGCACTTTAAATAGAATATCGTAGACGTTGAATTGCCATCCTGTATCTGCTTATGCAGTTGGCTCTCTGCAAAGTCTACAGCTATATCTCCTATGCTATCTACTTCCTTTTTAAAGTCCTCATCTGCATTATACCAATTGTAAAAAGTAGACCTATGTATCCCTACATTCTTAACAGCAGTAGTAACCACTCCTAAGCTTTTTTCAAGTGCTTCAATCATCTGCTTTTTTAATATGTCGATATTTGTCTTTTTAGGCATTGTTATTTTCTTTAACTATTTTAGGAACTGCTTTATCCCATTGAATACAATGATGCAATCTATAATGTTTATCGCCCATAGGCTTTATATGTGTAGATGAAGGGCTAAATATAATAGTGTAAAAACTTTTTATATATGTTCCATTATCTAAATATAGTTCTGTCATTCCACCTTTGTTTTTTTGTGTTGTTTTTTGCCCTAAAGCTACAAAAGGAATAGTCCCCATTAACAAGCCTTTACTTTGTTTATATACGTATGTATTAACATCTTCGTTTATTCTGCCTATAAATTTAAAAGGTCTATCTACTGAACAGATAAAGCTATTCATACACTTTCTAAATATAGTAGGGTTTTTCGCCATTTTATTATTCTTACCACCTATATAATCACCACCTTGCGCAAAGGATATTGCATCAAATTTTGTAGATTTATAAAACTCTAATAAAGCTAAAATTACTTTATCTAAACAGTATATATTAGTCGGCTTCTGTCTTTTATTATTATATACCCTATATTCAAAATACGTATAATCATCATCTAATTCCATAAAATACTTATAACCTAATTTTTTTGCTATATCAAAACATACGTTTCGAGCATAAACTATAGCTCTCCTATCTTCAAAATTATCTGCTTCATCAAATGTTTTAGACACTTCTTTTTTATTAAATATTTTTACATTTTCATATTTATTAAAATATTGGTTAGCAGTTTTATCTTCATTATCTACAATTATAATTATATCACCTGTATATCCGTGCTTATATAAAGTTTTAATAGTATAAATGTTTTCTGGTCTACCATGACTTAAAATAAATATTACAAAATCATTCATCTATTTCAGCTAAATTTTCTAAAGTATTAAACAATTTAACAAAGCCTTTTTCGATAGCTTTATTATAATCTACAATAACCATAGCCAAATCTTCTATAATTTGTTTTTCTTTTTTTTCTGCATGAGAATAATATTCGGCTATATTTTTATAATTAAATTCTATAAATCTAGTAGCTGCATATTTTAAAAATTCTTTAAATATTGAATTATACTCTTTATTATTAATATTTTCAATTAATTTATTATAACTATTTAAATTATAAAGCTCATTTATTTCAGGTTTTTCGCCTGTTGGTTTATATATAGGGCTATTTATTTTAGTATTATATACTTCATCAAAGTTTTCAATAGGCAAATCTAACCCCCAATCTTCTAATTGTTCTACATCCCATTCATTTGCAATCATATCCCAATCCCAACTACCAAACCCTACATTGTCTTTAATTATAAATTCTTGTTGTTGTTCTTCTGTTAGATCACTAGCTTTGATAATAGGCACTTCTTTAAGCCCAGCCTTTTGACAGGCTCTAAGTCTCATGTTACCACCCAGCACCACCATCTCATCATTTACTACAATAGGTCTTATCTCTAACATCTGAGGAAGTTCTTTAATAGACTTTACTAGCTTATTAAATTTATCATCCTTAATAAATCTAGGGTTGTTAGTGTTTACTTTTATATCTTTTATTTTAGCTTTTATCGTTTTCATCTTTTGGATTTACGTAACATAGATACAAAATGTTCATGTCTGGATATTCATTAATGCTTATGACTCCATTTACATCAAAACATTCATAAGGCTTACCACTCCTTGTGCTTTCATAGTATAGACCAGTAGTATCTACATAGTAATTATACTCTATTTTGTTTTTTACCTTACTTGACATTTTCTTGTTTTTTATCTAACCACCCCATCAACATGTTCATATTACT
>Ga0209128_1002686_pt1 | contig 11373 bp, 18 predicted proteins | sample ETNvirnome_6_100_FD_184072 | JGI IMG/M metagenome (GOLD analysis project Ga0209128, IMG submission 184072) | Marine viral communities from the Pacific Ocean - ETNP_6_100 (SPAdes) (version 2) | ecosystem: Environmental > Aquatic > Marine > Oceanic | place: Pacific Ocean | collected 2013-06-19 | reverse complement strand
GGTGTGGATGTTGTTTGAGGGCGGGGCTGGATGCATTCTGCGCGACCCCGGCGAACCGACCGACATTAGCTTCCTCGACGGCATTTTGCGGGTTTCGATGGAGGTCGGATCAGCGCTTATTGAGATCGACTTCACTCAGGACGTTGCGTTTCTGTATTCGACCGGTGGCCAGTGGCTCTTCCCAGAAGGCATCTCTGGCCGTAACAGCGGCACGAACCTGATTATAAGCTCGAACGCCTCACTGGCTCTCGCGGGCGGGATCACCTACGACGTAGCCGCCACCCGCGATCCGTTCGGTATGCCGATGCCAGACGGGAGCGGGAGGACGGCGCAGTGGTGGGCCGTCTCGACCAACGGGTCTGTCGTTTTCTCTCATTATGATCCCTACAAGAAGGGGATCTTCGACAACTTCGGTGGACCTTCTGATCTCCTTGGCCGTAGAATGATCTTGGGGCCGCGAGGGAACTGGTTGTCGAACTATCGAACAGGCAGCCGTAATCAGCTGCAGTGGTCCGCGATTATAGGGGGCGGTGCTGATTACAAGAATCGCGATCTCGGGATAATCCATTCTGCGAGAAGCGGATCAGAGGACCTTGCATGGGATACCGGTGCTATACCTCAAGTTGTTGATGCTGCATGGACCAGCTCGGCTGCTGGCAATCAATCACCTCTATTCATGGTGGGTTCCGACGATGTTGGCCTCTACCTCCTCCACACCAAGGCCAACGACAACACGAACGGCGGCAAGGTTCTCATCGACGCCACTGGTCATAATCCCTATAGCAAGGGCGCTGATATTGGCGTTTTTCATCTTGAGGATTTGACGGACGGGGGATCGGGTGGTAATGATCTGACCAAATACGGAACAACTGATGCGATGGCTGGGAATGTCGCAATGGTGTTTGGCACGGGGTATTCTTCAACCAGTGCAGGGACTGCTTCTTACCTGAAGGATGTTGGGGCGGCAGTTTCCTACCGCACGACGCGGACGATCCACACTTGGTTCAAATCTGCCTCGGCATCAAATCCCGGCGCAGTCTCGTATCTGTTCGCGGTGCAAGATCATCGGACAGGCAATGAAGACCTCTTTGCCCTTTACTTCAATTCCACTACCGGCACGATGGTGGGCTGGGTTGCCGACGGAGCAGCAGCAGACACTCCGACAGTCAGTGTCGATTTACTCGACGCACAATGGCATCATGTAGCAATGGTGTTGGATGAAGGTGCTGACGCTTTATGGATCTACGTGGATGGTGAATTGGCTGGTTCCGATGAATCCTTGGCAATAGACATCGGGCAGCATCACCCCGATTCATTATTTGTCGGCACAAGTCCCGCGTCTGGGTCTGCGCCTTCGACAGCCAGTTCCTTCCAAGGTCAGATTGACCAGTTCGCCGTAATGAGTGGAACTTTGACTCCCGCTGAGGTCAGAGCCATCTACAACGACGGCCTCAAGGCCATGCAGGCCACCGGCACCACCAACGATGCTCTCGCCGCAACCGACGTGGACTACATCCATGCTAACGACGGCTACGTGGTCGTCGGTGACGAGGACAGCCTACAGGTCTTCGTCCAAGGCGGCACTACGATCATCGAGGAACTTCGAGTTGCTTCGGTTGGGGGCAACATTCAAGACGCACAGGTCTGGATCGAGCCGGGGACTGACTCACTGTCTTACGGCTACCTGACGACGACCCATGCGCGAGTGGTGCAGACCGATCCCAACATGTTGTCCGCAGCGCAGCATCGGTGGACGTGGGAGCAGCCGCTGGCACGACAGGGCGGGTGGGCGATTGTTGATTCTTCTGGCGTCGAGGGCATCTTCTGGAATGGTGACGATGCTATTGACGCAGAGCATAATGCCGGACAGAACGGTGGGCTGGTGCAATTCCTGAAGGGCACATATCCGCCTTTTGATGTTGATCAGGCGCATATGCGAGTATTCGGCACTGGGTATGATACGGTCATCGACGGTGGGACAACTGATGATGCTATAGATGTTCTTGCCAGCCAAGTCGAAGTAGCCTACTTCCATGTCAAGACAACAGGCGGTGGCGGTAATCCATTTGATGGCATTGATGCCAATACCGGATCGGCAGTGAGCAATATCCACCACAACCGATGCACAGACTCAGACCAGAACTGTTTTGTGGCAAGTTCCAATGGCAGCCAAAGTCATTGGCACCATAACTACTCCACTGGCCCTGACGATCATGGACATTCATGTGATGGTGCCCAGAGCCGGTTTACGAGCAACATCTCTTATGCTGCCGGGGCGTATGGGATGATCATTGGTGCCAATGGAGATAATAGCATTTTCGCCGACAATCTTGAAGAGGGTTCCAGCACTGGCGCAATGTTGATAGTGTCAGGGGCCAATCAAAATCTCGTTCACGGCAATCGAACAGATGGAGCCATTACAGACAGCGGCACCGGAAACTCTGTCGTGGACAATCTCACAACCGCATTTTAAGGAGGCGCCACATGCGCTATATCACAGCAGTATTGCTTATCGCGCTGGCGGCTTCCGTATCAGCGCAGACCGCAGAGATCGACTCGCTCAAGGCTGAAGCCAAGGCACTGAACCATCGGATTCAGAAGGCAATGGCAAAGGAGGTGCATCGCGTCACGACTCTTGACGCTGCTCTGGTGACAGTGGGCTACGTCGTGCAAGCCGACACGACAGACGGTGACTATATCCAGATCGTGATCCCAGACTCGCTGCAACGCGAGGCAGTGTTGACTCTACGCGAGGCAGGAAAGCACGGTATCCGCTTCATCAAGACCTCCGACCCCAACGTCATCCGCATCCACAAGAACCGATTGCCACGCGCCGTCAAAGCAATCAAAACAACACTATCCGAGGACGAAGCGTTCCCTGCTCCCACCAGATAGCATGTCAGAGGAACGGTTCAGTCGCATCGAGCAACGTCTGGATGAGTTGCGCGACTTCATCGGGGAGCAGGTCACATATGTCCACGAGCGGATCAATGAGGAGATCCAGCCCCAGGTTCAATGGTGGGTCAGACCGGCCAAGGCGACGATCTATACGTGCCTGGTGTGCTTCGTGCTGGCTCTGGGTGCAGCCGGGGCGATACAGCTCGACGTCCTGACTGACTGGCGCAACTGGTTTACGGAGGAGATCAGGTAATGGGCGAGACGCTGCGGGAAATCAAGGCGCCGACAATCGTGACCTGGCTGATCTCAGCCCTGGCGGCGATCACATTCTTCCTGGCACAGGATGCGATGAGTGATGTAGCGCGGACCCTGGAGCGGGTCGAAGAGAGACTGAACGGCCATCTGGAAGACCAGCCGAGTCACGGGTGGGTGCGGCCTACGGCGGGGATAGGCGGTAACTGACCAGATGCCACTCATCCCCGACGAGACGATAGAACGTATCAAGGCGGCCAGCGACATCGTCGAGGTCGTCTCCGAGCACGTGCAGATGCGCCAGGCGGGCCGTAACTGGCTGGGGCTGTGTCCCTTCCACAATGAGAAAACGCCCTCCTTCAACGTCCAACCCGAGTTGCAGATCTACCACTGCTTCGGCTGCGGCGTCGGCGGCGATGTTTTCAAGTTCCTGCAGGAGATCGACAAGGTCTCCTTTGTCGAGGCTGTGACCTTCCTCGCCGAGCGGGCCGGCATTCCGGTTCCCCGGCAGGGGGGCAGCAACGCCGAGGACGAGCGCAACGACCAGTTGTTCCGGGCCAAATAGATCTTGACCAGCGCCAGGCCCAGAGCGATCCCGATCAGGACGTCCCAGCCACAGACCTCGAGCCAGAATGCCCCTGTCAGCAGAGACAGGGGCATTCTCATTGTGTTACGCGAGTGGATTGATCTCATTCTTCTTGATCTCCGCGGCCTCTTCTGGGGACAGCAGCTCCGGGTCGAAGCCGTGCTTCTTGAGCAGCTTCATGTGATGGTGCGTGGCCTTGGCTTGGGCCGTCTTCCTCTTCATCAAGGCCAGTTCGCGCTTCCCATACAGGATGCCCTCGATGGTGGCGGACCCGTCCTCGTGGGTCTCGAACTCCACCTCTCGGCCCAGGGCATGGGAGTGGACTCTCACAGGCCCAGGGTTCCTTGTGCTGGGGGTGGTGTCATCAGTTCATCGTAGTCAAACTTATCGCCCAGCGCTCTTCGTATCGACGTCTGCTCTGGGGTAAATCCGTAGAGCTTGTTGTCGTAGATTTGGGCCGCCCTCGCCACGAACAACCGGTCTTCTACGAAGTTCTTCCCGTCCACTGTGATGCGCCAGAGCCCAGTGGGGTTTTGGTCCTCTTCTTCTGCGGGGCAGGGCTCCAGGAGTCCCCAGAATCGGAGTTTGGAATACTCCTGGGCGACCGCGTTGCGCTTGTCCTGCAGGAACCTTTTGCTGATGTGAATCCATTCCCCAGGGTGCAGTTGGTCTTCTTTGTAGATCAGGATAAGCATGTGCGCCATGCCGCAGTTCAGAGTGCGATTGTACAGCTTCACACTCTGAAAACAGCAGGGGCACGTCCCTCCCTCACGCAATTTGGAACGAACAAAGGCCCGCGCTTCTCCTACCGTGCTTTCGGGGGTGATCGGTGTCATGCCTTGTCCACCTTCCTGAACTGCACGGTCTTGGTTTGGCCCAACTGGCCAGCCATCTCGACCAGGTAGTGCTGCTTCTCGTAGATGAACACGACGTCTGTTTCAGCCCCCAGCGCTTCGCAGGCCTCTCCTTGCAACTCCTCCCGCTTGACTCTGGCTACCCGCTCTTCCTCGTTCAGCTTGTCGATCCGGTTCTCTACCCGGAGCAGCTTGACCAGTGTGGTCCGTAGTTCGCTCATTGAAAATCTCCCGCTGATGGTAGGTTGGACTGCTGTACGTTGGTCACTTCAGTGAAGTAGGCCCGCTCTGGGGTCCAGACCATCCCGTTCTTCTCCGATCCGCCGGGCCCGAACCGGTTCTTGGCGACGATGATCTCGACCAGGCGCTGCAGCTGCGCTACGCCCTCCGCCCCCTTGGATTTGAAGATGTTGCGGACGATGTCCTCGTAGATTGCAGGCCGGTGGATCAGAAACAGGGCGTCCGCCTCCTGCTCGATGAACCCAGAGCCTCTCATGTCCCCGATTCGGGGTCTATGGTCTGGCCGGTCCTCAGTTTTGCGCGACAGCTGGCTCAACAGCCAGATGTGAGTGTTGTGCCGGAGCTTGAAGTCTGTGATCGCCCGACACACGGCGCCGATCTCAGCGTCATCTCCCTTGGTCATCGAGATCCGCTGCAGGTAGTCGATCACCCAGAAGTCAACGTGTCCGCGGGCCTCGTAGTGCTCCATCGATCCCAAGATCGTGTCGATCGTCGCCGGCACCTGGTAGAAGGTCTTGATCGGCATGGCCCGCAGCTCGCGGTCTGCCTCACTGAGGCGCATGAGCCCGTCCTCCTCCAGCTTCCCCTTCCGAAAGGCTTCCGGGTCCAGGTCTCCCCGGATACGCGCCAGCAGGCCGCCTACGTCCGCCTTGGACATCTCCAGCGACACGAAGCCCACCCGGAGACCGTTGTTGGCCAGATGGACGGCGACCTCTGCCGCCAGAGTGGTCTTCCCAGAGCCGGGCCGGGCACCAGAGACCGTCAGGCGGGACGGCATGATGCCGTTGAAAAACCTGTTGAACACATGAAATCCAGAGTCATGGCCCACGTATTCCTTGCCGCTCCGGGTGGCCTCGGCTGCCATCTCGTACTGAGCTCTGGTCGCGTCCATGACCTCGGCCATGTCCACCCCGATGTCCAGGCCTGCGTTGCTCCGGGACTGCAGCTTGCCGGCATACTCTCTGGCCACGGCGGCGGCGTCGAGCCCACCAGTGTCGTAGAGCAGGGTCTGCAGGCCGGCAGCATCCTCGATCAGACGCCGGCTGATCGCCTTCTCCTTGATCAGTCGACAGTGGTGCTCGGCATTGGCCGCAGTGGCCACATCGGCAGCCAGCTCCGCCAGGTATCCCAGCCCTCCAGCCTCGTCGAGTTTGTGCGTTCCCTTGAGGTAGTCGCCTACGGTGATCTGATCTACCTGGCCGTCGATCCTGTGGACGTCCACGATGGCATCGTAGACCAGAGTGTGGGCCTTCCAGTAGAAATCGTCCCGGCGCAGCAGGCCCAGCATAAGGGGGATACAGCGGTTGTCGATCAGCATCCCGCCCAGGACAGCCCGCTCTGCGTCGAGGGCATGGGGTGGCACCCTGTCTAATTCAGCCAACGGTGTCACCCCCAATCAGCCAGGTAGATGGCGATGGCAGCGAGTAGCTCAGTCACGACCCCATCTCCTTCCTCTGCTTGGGGTTCTTCACGTCGTATTCCCGACACAGATCCCCAAAGGTGTCGGAGTTGATGCCGAGTGCTCGCGCTGCCGCCTTGTTGGTGGGGTACATCCGACAGACGCGCTCGATCTGCTTCTTGGTGGGCCGTACGGTAGGGCTGTTGCTCTTTGCGGGGCTCATAGCTGCTCCTCGATTTCTTCCAGGCCAGTGCCTGGGTTGGTGTGTCCGCTCTTGAGTTGTCGCTGGATCTTCTCCCACTGGAAATCCTCGCCGCTCTTCTTGTCGCGCAGGGTAGACGGGGTCGAACAGAAACTCTTTGGCACCCATACATCACAGGCATACTTGCAGATCGCATTGATGTCAGCCCATGGCAGGCCGTCGATGCGGTGGATCTCGTCCAATATCTTGAGCTGCTCGTCCCGGTATTTATCCTTCAGCGGGTGCATCCGGTGCCAAGTTGCACGGCAGCGCCGGGCCTCTGGTGTGGCCTGATACGGCTCTTTCTTCTTGGCCGGTGCTTGCTTCTTCTTCTTCTTCGCCGCCGGCGGGCCAGGGTAATCGTTGCCGCTCTTGTGTCGGCGGGAGGGGGAGATGGTCTGGTAGTCAGTCCAGTGTGGGTGTGCCAGATACCTCTGGCCGTCCACTGTGTAGTCTGTGATCAGGCCGCGCTCAACCACAGGCGCCAGCAGCACCTCGACATCGAGGGCCCCGTCGTAGGGGAAAATCATGGCCTTGATGCGCCTGGGCTCATACTCCATGATCCCATCGTCGTTGGCGATGGTGATCAGCCCGATGTAGAGCAGCCTCGATTCGGGCGGCATCTCTCCAAAGTCTGGGTGCAGCCAGATCTCTGGGTGCAGCATTCTCTTTGTGGTCTTTGCCATTCGGGAATCCTTGTGTGTGACCGGGGCCCCTTACCGCGGGCGTCCATGACCCACAGCCCGCCTGCTATTCCCTAACGAGAGGAGCACTCCCGGTGGGTATACAGAGGGGCCCCGGCCTTGCCTACATCGCCTGATGCTTCAGTAGATCTCGATACTTGGTCAGCTGCTCTGGGCTCAGATCCGCCAACTCCGGTTGCGGATCGAGGTTGGCGCCCACTGCTGCGTCCCAGGCGTTGAGCATGTCCTCTTCCTCTGCTGCAGCTTCCAACGCGGCGATCTCCTCGATCAGCTCCTCGCTGGGGGGCCTGTTGATAGGCTCGGTGCCGGCCTCGGCCACCAGTTCCTCCAGGCACCCGATCACCTGATCGAAGTGCTCCGGCTTCACATGGTTGGCCTGCTTCACCCCTGCTGCCTTCTCGAGCACCTCGCGGTAGGCCTTCTTGCCAGAGGGCCCGGCGGCGTTGACCAGAGCAGCCCCCAGATCCTTACATTTCGAGGCGAAGGCGTCCTTGGAGATGCCCGATGAGGAAGGGGCACCGGCCTCTGATGTGGTAGTAGGGGCCGGGGTCGTAGGGTCCGCCGGTGGCAGCTCTGCCGGCGGCGGAGGCGTGTCCACCGTCTGCAGCGGCACGTCCTCCTCGTTGAACATCGACAGGCCCACCATACTGAAGGTCACCCGGCGCTTGGCCTGGGTCAGCGCCTTCTTGGTGGCGTTGCCCCGCTCCTGCTTGCTGGCGCAGAAGACAGCTCCGATCTCAGTGTCCTGCCGGGGCCCCATGTGAGCGGTGACCGTCACGTAGACGGTATCGTCCTCCCAATGGATCACCGGAGTATCGATGGTGATCAGCCACTTGTTCCTGAGCTGCTCGGCGCACCCCTTGTTGGGGTAGGCGACCTCCTTGCCCTGAAACTTGATCAGGTCGAAAGGCTTGCCGGCCTGCTTGATCCCCAGATGCTCACAGAGCCCGGCGACGTAGCCGATCTTCTGGTCTGGGGTCAACTGGTTTAGGTCGCCCTGCAGCACGACCTGTTGGATGGTCTCGATGGGTGGTCCCATCGAGGCGTTACTCTGGGCCAGCGTCATCACTGTTCTCCTCTGGCATCTGCCATGAATCGGGGAAGGTCTCTTCAGACGGTCGAGCGTTGGGGTTGTGCATGTGGAAGGTGCGGATCGCGGTCTCGGCCCTCTCCAGCCAGTCCTCTGGCTTGACCTCGAGGAACGACCACTTGCGCTTGGTCTGGTTGCCCAGGTGTAGGATGCCGGCCCTGTCGGTGCCCTCGCTCTTCTGGTAGAGGGCTACCTGGGCCCGGTGGACATCGTGTACGCTCTTGCTTGACTTGAAGTCGATGGTCCAGCTCTCGCCGTCGATGGCGCACTGGTAGTCGACGGTGCCGGCGCAGAGGGGATCCTCCAGCCAGGTGACCCGCTCGACGTTGATGGTCTGGGGCCGGGTGACATAGAGCCACTGCCAGAAGGCTTCCATGCACCGCTTTACCTTCAGGGCCCGCCCGTCGCCGGGGAATCGCTCGTTGATCAGGTTGGCGATCACGGTGCCATCCTCGGCCCGCTGCACATTCTCGATGGTCTCGCCATTGAGGATGGCCTCGATGGCGTTGTGGATGAACGTCCCCTCCTCGCCCGCAGCCCGCTTGATCTCGCCGGCGGTCTCGTTGCCCACGTCTCCGATCCACTTCTGCAGGCCATAGCTTGGGGGCCAGGCGGCACCCAGAGCATGAGTCACAGACGGGGCCCACTGGATGGCGGTCCCGTCAGGCAGGGTGCGCTGGTAGAACCTCTCGTCGAAGTCCATGCTGGTGATCTGCAGCACGTTCTCGACGGCGGTCTCGGCCACCCCTTGGTCAGTCTTCTTGCGCGGTTTCGGCGGCATTCCTCTCCTCTTTCTCTATGTAGAGTGCGTCAGTGATGTCGGCGGCTTCCTTCACCATGTGGTGGATCATCTCTATGTCAGAGTCAGGGTGCAGCCTGGGTTGTGTGTGCCCGCCGGCAGCACCAATCGACGCCGCGATGCGGGACGCGCAGTTCAGCCAGCACCGGCCTCGGTAGATTGTGCTCATTCAGTCTCCCGGCTATTCCGTCTGGTCAGACGGACGCAGTGTCGAGTTGATCGCTTTCGCAGAGACGGTGCCGCGATGGCACGGTTCTCGCTTCCATTTAAGTATGATCACACAAGACGACATTGACCGCGCCCTTTCGCAGCCTCGACGCAGTTCGCGCATACCGAAAGCAGAGATGCGAGGCGGTGCCAAGAATCTCGCGCGTATCGGCATAGTGTCACAGCGCGACATAATCCTCGACGTGAATGCTGATCCGCACTGTGTGAAGTGCTGCGGAACAGGACGGATCGAGACCCCAGATCGCTCGCGCGGCGGTTGTGTGTGTCCGTGCACTTTGTGAAGCCGGGAGACCTTCCAGTCTCCCGGCTTTCTTTACCTGTCTATCTGCTTGAGTTTCTCACAACACCTTTTCCACGTATTCCAGTTGCTGTGGTGGGGCGGTCCTCCTACTTCCCACTGAATCTCGCCCCTTGCTGTGAGGTCTGACAGGACGGCACTCTCTGCGGCAGTCAGCGTAGGGGCTGCTTCTCGCAGCTTAATCTCCGCGCTTCTCGCTGCGCTTCTCGCTGGCCTCCACCCCGGAGCATCTTCCTCCTTGATCAAGAACGGCGGACTTGCCAGGGTTGCGACTGCGACACCTGCGACAGTCGCGACAGGTGGACGCTCTGGAGCCGGAACTGTCGCACCTGTCGCGACTGTCGCAGTCGCAGATCCCCCAGAAGACTCCGTCGCTGAGGTCACAGACATATACGTGTTGTGGAGAGCGAATCTCAGAGCATTTATCTCGGCATCCGTTAATACCACAAGACGTTTCAACGTCACAACGTACCTCCCTCTGGTTCCTATTCCTTTGCGACTTCGTGGAAAGCCTCAAGCACGGCCTCTTTGACAAGAGCTTTCCACATATCCCTATCTGCCAGCCTCTGCCGTTCTTGCTCGGCTACGGCGACACACAGGCACGGCCCTTCCTTCGCTATCCCTCTCGACTGCTGTGGTTCCAGCCTCCCTGTTCCAGCGCACAACATGCACTCAGGGTCAGCACTCGGGCGTTCACTCATCCTAGAAACTCGTCTGCGATCTTCTCACAACGTGTTCTCAGTTCCTCGGGTGAGAGGTTCGCTTTCGTGGCAAGCACTCCCTGCATAGCGGCGAGTATGTAATAGTCCCTTGTGGTGAGGACGACGATAGGCACGGCAAGGTTTTCTACCACTACCTCAGGAGCCATTGAGGGTACATGGGTTTCCGGCCTTAGTTCCTCCTCCGGAACCTTTTCCTCGGAGGCCCCTTCTTCTCCGTCACTCGGCTGGCGTTTCCACTGCATTGCTATCCTCTCTCTTGGCTTTGAGCGTGTCCCTAAACTTCATCCCCAGCGGACTCTTTTCCACCAGAGCCTCAGATACCTCTGTAAAAGCCTTCTCCAGCGCCACTACAGCCTTGACCCTATCAAGGTCAAGCTCAATCGTAGTCCAACGCCAGCGGCACTCGGGGTTAATGCACTCCCTTCTCCGGTGTACCCCATTCACCTCTCGACGTGTTGATATGCGATGGCCTCTTGTGCCACAAGCCGCGCATATCCTCGGGTCGTTTACTGTCAACCTCTCCTCACGAGTCAGCCCGTCCACCTTTCCTCCTTTCCTGTATAGGTGCTAATATGCGTTAGGATGATACCTTTTGTCCAATGGACTCGCCTATCTTTCCGTCCCTTATTACCCGGCCTCCACTATGCCCGTCCCGCAAAAGCTCCCCGGTCTCGCAATCGTACCCCACTGAGTGGGGATCTGCCGGAGCGTCCACTCCCCCGCTTGGTATGCCGTCAATGCCCTAAAGCTCCCCGGTACCCCCTTTGTTTCCTTTCTCTGGCAAGCGGTAAACATCCTCATCGACGCGGAGGTTGACCACTCACAAACGTATATCAGTATGTTTCGGTCTAGGTTTGACCGTAGCCGAGCCGCCTTTTCCGCCTCTCCGAGACTTTCGTACGTTGCCAATTTCATATATATACCCCTCTCACTATAACGTATCAACCCAAACCTTGGGACCTCTGGGACCTTGGCGGGACCCGTTCCTGTATTGCCCGAGGATATAGTAGGCTCCCGCCAGTCCGTCCGTCTCCGGACCCGAGACGGCGAAGTACTCTCCCC
>Ga0209128_1002685_pt1 | contig 11380 bp, 12 predicted proteins | sample ETNvirnome_6_100_FD_184072 | JGI IMG/M metagenome (GOLD analysis project Ga0209128, IMG submission 184072) | Marine viral communities from the Pacific Ocean - ETNP_6_100 (SPAdes) (version 2) | ecosystem: Environmental > Aquatic > Marine > Oceanic | place: Pacific Ocean | collected 2013-06-19 | reverse complement strand
ATACCATGACAACTCTTGGACTTATCCATGACGAGTCAACTGTGACTGTAGCGTAACTAGGTTACGACTATTTAGTCCCGTTCTTACTAAAGAATTTAAGATTTGTTTCTTTGGTTTGTAGAACGTTAAAACACAAATCAAACCCACTGACGTTCATTGAGGTGGTTAAATATCAAGATGGCTGGGACTCTGGATGGTTGTTTATTCTATGAAAGGTTAGTCCGAAGATAAATGAATAAACTAAACGTGTAGGATAGATTTTTATTAATAGTGAGCAAGACACGGGTTCGAATCCCGTCACCTCCACCAATTAAAAGGGGCGTCCAGTACTGACACATCCATAGACCTTCGGGTACATCATAGGTAAGACTATGTAGGACATAATTACCATTTAGCCACGCGTTTGGTAAACCTCTATCTTCTTATACTCTTAAGTATAAAGCATAAAAAAAGTCCCGTGAAGGGACTTTTTTATATATACTGTTTTAATTTATTCTCCTAAATTATCTTTATATTTATTCACATACTTGGTGAATATATCCCCAATACCACCAAACACACCTTTATCTGCAACCACACTATCTTCTCCTTCTTCGTCTCCCATATCTACATCGGTTGTGGTTCCATATTTAGTTTTCTCATCATCCTTTCTTTTTCCATCTTTTATAACGTCATTAACCTGTTTTTTCTTTTCTTCTAATTTACCACATAAAACGTCCCTTACTTTTCCTTCTATTTCTCGATAGATAGCACTATTATCACCTATATCTGTTAAACTATTACGTAATACCTGTTCAAAAGTACCATTAAGCCCCATGGTTGCGTTTCCTAATTTAAAAGCTCCATATTCTATCAACCCTTTTGTCATAAATGGTGCTAAATAGTTGCAATCAAGTAATTTAGGAATATCCCATATGGGAACGTTTCCTAAAGCAATTCCCACAAATTTTCCTAACTCCCCGGTTATTCCAAAAGTACTCAGTAACCACATCCATAACTTTTCTCTTACAGTACCCCACAAAGAACCTAAAACACCTTGGTTTTGGGCCATGGTATACGATTGTTCTCCTAAATATTTTTTATTGTGTTTTAAGGAATAGGATATTTCATCTAAGGTGAAACCAGCTCGGGTAAGTTTATGCATATCTTTAACAAAATTTTCACACATAATGTCAGGAGATTTCCCAATATTTTTACGTTCAAATCTGTCTGCCCAATTAATTAATCTTCTATTTTTTGATTCTGATAGTATTGGTTGTTGGGGTGTAGAGATTTCCTTCTCTACTATACCTTCAATAAATCCTACCAGTTCTTTTTCGGTAAATCTAACTTTAGACATTTTTACTTATTTTCTTTTATTTCTACGTTTAGTTTGACGTGTTCGACGTTTTTCTTTTCTTGTAGGTTTAGGGTCTCCTTTGGAAGTTAGTCCATATTCAGCTTTAACTTTATGACTTCCACCACCAATAAAATTAAAATCTTCATAACAATGAGACAACGCTTGGTAAACATTTTTACCTCCTTTTTTAGGTAGAAGTTCTCCAGCATAACTAATTAAGTCTTTACAACCAGCTTTCGTTGCTGCTAACTCACTTTCGTCTTGGAGTTGGTTTGTTATGTTTTTTAAATCCTCTTGGGTTCCTTGAAATTCTGGTACTTTAACTTCTTGTGTACTGGCAGCACTCTTATCTTCTGGTGTTGACATTGCTTTTAATATGAGTGAAGCTGTCTGGGTACCAACAATACCATCCACTTTTAATCTATTTGTAGATTGGTAGTCTTTTACTGATTGTTCTGTAGATGCATCAAATACACCTACCTCATTTATACCTAGAAACTTCTGTAATCTCTTAATAGATGTTCCTTTTTGACCTTTTTTAATGACTCCATTTCCTGCAGCTGCATCTTCTAATGAGGGAGCATGTGTACTTACCTCACCATTTTTTGGTTCTGGTTTAACTCCTTTTCTTTTTCTACTAATTTTTTGACGGTCATTTTCTTTATCATATTTAACCGTGTATTTTCCTTCACTAACGATAGCACTTTCCTTTAATACTTTTCGTAAATCTTGAATTGATTCTTCTAATATTTCAAAATCTTGTACTCCTAGTGCCATTGCAATTGCTGCTCCTTGAATCGCGGCAGGTTTTCTTTTTACCGTGTTAGGGTTATCTTCAATTAATTCTTCTAAGTATTCATCCGCAGTTCCTTCGGGCCCCTCTATCTCATCTAAATTTTCTCCTTCTTCATATAAGACACCATCTACCTCTATATCTTGACTTAAAGTCATTAAATCTTCATTTGCATCTGCTTTATTGAATATTTTCATCACTTTAGCCTTATCTTCATCATTTTCTATGCCATATGTTTGTCCTTCTATACTTCTAAAGAATACTTTTTCCTCTGAATTTTCAATGTATTCAAACATTCCTAAATAATCATTACTTCCTGCAGCAAAGACTATAGCGGTGTTTTCTGCTCCACTAATATTCACAAACACATCTACAGATTGTCCGCCAAAAAGTTGTTTAAATGTTATTCTATAAGCTGGTAATCCTTCTGGTCGCTCAAAAAGTTCATCCGATAGTTTTTCCACCTCTTTGGCTAAATCTTCTGCAGTATAAATTCTTTTACCATTTATGATACATAGAGGTTTATCTTTTAATATACTTATGATGGGTTGGAAATCTGCTTCACTTAACTCGTCACCTAACTCTTCCATTAATGACCCATATTTTAAATCGTAAATTCCTGTTAAATGAGAACAATCATATAATGTATTGACTCGTCTAAACGCATCATATATTGCAGTTTCATCTGTTCCTGCTCCTTCTGTAGCTCCAAATGAAACGAAATCAACTAACCCTTTTCCAAAATATTTCTCTCCCCCTTCAGTGGCGTCATGAATCATATCGGCTAACCCTACTAATTCTTGTTCACTTTGAAAGGTAAAGGGTATTTCTTCTGTTAATCCTTGTTTTTCTGCTTCAGAATAAACTGCAGGATTAAAAGCAATTGCTAATACATCTTCATCATTCATTACACCCCCATTTGACCATTGTTCCATTGAAGCCACGGCGTCTCCCGGCCCTACTCCTGACATATTACTTGTCGCCAGATAAGTACCACCCCCTAAAACAGCTAGGGCTTTTAAACCTCCTAAAGCACGTGCATTTAAAATAGCTTTACTTTGGGCGGCGGTTAATGTTTTCCCCTTACTTAGACCTTTATATAAACTCTTACTCCCTGAAGCGAGCTTACCTAGACCAGTCTTATTTAAACCAGCAGTCTTACCTAAGTGTCGGGTTGGTATTCTAGTTAGTGGTCGTAAAAATTTAGGTAATTTACTTCCATATCGTGCTACCCCCATCCCTAGACGTGCTAAAAGACCCCAAAATTCTAATTGTAATTCCCCTTCTCGTGCGGGTGTATCTATTATGATTTCCTTATTCTCTTTAATGACTGAAGGTTTAATCCTTAAACTATGTGTGTAGTCTCTTATTCCGTTTTTGGCCGGTTGGGGATTTGTTCCGTCATAGCCCTCTAGATAGGTTATTTTATTTAGTTCTTCCTGTAGTGTTATCTTTTGTTTTTTCATTTGTCTTCTTCTTTAATTTATAAATATATTATCTTCACTTTAAAGTTTATTGTTCTTGCATTGCATTTACCATTTCTCCTTGGTCTTCCACATTTAAGGTGTCAAATGCTTCTTCTCCTTCTTTAGACCTTAAAAATTCTTGGAACTTACCATTCAAATCCCCGTCAGACATCGAATCAAGGGCTTCGGTTCCAGCTTCAAACCCAAGTAACCAGCCAATAAATTTAGACCATAGCTTAGTCCTATTAAGTAGGCCTTTTCGTTGCATTCTAGTTAATAAGCCTCCACTTCTAAATATTCTTATATTTTTTACTCCTTTTGCAGATAGTTTCGCAGCTTCACTAAAAACTCTACCATAGGTTTTTACATCTTTGGAAAAGGATTTTAAAAAAGGTAACTTTCCTAGTCTTCCAGCGGTCTTTCCTAAAAATCCTGTAACCTGTGGGCTCCCCATTGCTTCTAATACCGCTTTTCCTTCTTTTGTTTTTCCCATATTTTTCGCAACTTTAGCTGCATTTCCAGTTTTTAAAGCCGCATTAATCGCAACTTTATTTACTTTACCAAATTTCATAATTCCAATAAATGGTTTAGCAACTAAATCCCCCACATAAGGAATAACTGATATTAAACTTAACATACCATATAACATATCTCCTTGTCTAAAATAAGATACTGCATTAATAGCGTCTGCTGCGCCAGTCGGGTCCACAATCCCCACTACATCTAATAATGTGTTATACCATCTACTTTCATTTAATGGATTGGCTTTGCCCCTACTTATAGAGTAACTATCCGCCCAATGAGTTACACCACCCCCAGCGGGATTGGCGGGTCCTCTGGTTAACCCTGACTCCCATTGTCGTGCACCTGTACCACCCGCATCGGAGATACCAGTATCTACGCCACCACCTTCTACACCACCGGCCTCTTCTTGTTCATCCAGAGATGCGGTAATGAGGTCTACTAAATCAGATTCACTCATTAAAATTTTCATTCTTAATCATTCATTTTAACATCTACAGTAACAGTTACACCAACCTTACCATCATTTGTTTTCCATTTCCATGTTTTCTTTAACTTATCGTCTTCTAAATTCTCCGTCATACTTTTATTCCTAAGACTAAAAGCGCCCTTGGTGGCCTCCAAATGGCCCACGACATCATCAAAAGCTTTTTTTGCTATAGGATTGGCATCCCTTTGTTTTGATTCTACATGGTCATCTATTTCCTCCGCCTCCATTAATGTTCTTTCTATTACCTTAATTAAGTCAGATTCCGTTAATCTAATTTTCTTTTTCATAATGTTATTTTATCGTTTATCCATTCCCTCAAATATTCCTTAGATATTTGAGTTATTTTTTTGTTTATTGTTGGGGCTAGATAATCTTCATCATCTGTCATTTCACACATGGCTTCTGCTATTAATTCTTTTTCAAATTTTTCTTTTATTAATGAAATAGAATTATATGCCTTCACACCTTCATTATCATATACTAAGTCCAAATAGTCAAAGACCTTATTTTGTAAAGTTGGTTCGGAGGGCACAACATATCGTTCATTTATAATATCATTAACGATACTATTTAATTGATACGCCAATTTAAATTTTTTACCCATGGGTTAATTTTATTAATAAATATTTGTAAATATGATAATAATTGATTACATTTGTATTATAACCTAAAAAACATTTAATCATGAAAAATTCCTTTAATACCTTTTTATATATTGCTCTCTTTTATTTTTCTTTACTCCTAGTAGTTTCTTCCTGTAAGAAATACGAAATTGCTCAACCACTACCCACTATTGAGGGTACTGAATGGGTATTATATAGTGGACGTGCATATGTAGAAAACTTGGATAATGGAGAACTTAAATATTATGACCATTTTGGGTCCAATAGAACAACCTCAAATCTAGATATCTTTGGTGGGTCATCTACAGATATAGATATATTAACCCAATACCAAACTTCATGGTATTTTATTGATGATAATTTTATATTAGATAATACCGTATATTACACTTATACTTCTATGGGTAGTGGTGGTAATACTCAATATACCATTATTGGGGTGCCCCCTTTTGGTTCATCTAGAAATATTGGTATTTCAGAATTTAATAGTGATATGTTAACAGTAATTGTATATGAATCCAACGAATCCTATAATGGGGTAAACTACCATTATTTTTCAACTCTAACCTTTATAAAGAATGGTACTTCTTGTTCTAATTGTGTAAGTGCGACCTTTGAGGGATATTCTTATGGTGGCATTCTAGATAATGTAGTGGAATCTACTATAGATTTTGAAGGTTCTCAATGGATTATCACACGTTATGATGAAGGACTTACCCCCTACTATCCTCAGGATACATTAACTTTTTTAAGTAAAGTGGCTTATACTATAAATGGTGGGAGTGGAAATACCTATTCTTTATCTAATATTACTGGGAATAATATGAGTAACTTAACACTTTATGATTGTTCTACGTTAGGAGGAAATTATAGTGGTTCCCTTTCTCTTTCCTTTATAGAGGCAGGTGAAATTAATAATATAACTATGAATGGTATATTTGGTACTAATGGGAGTGTTCAGGTATGGATGGAAGAATTATAATTAATATTCTTCTTGGTCGGTATAATATCTATCTAAAGACCCATCATTTAATTGGTAACCTCCTTCTATTTTTTTTACACATTCGGTAACCAAATCCCAATCTGTTTCTTCTATTGCTAGATTTAAAAGTTCAATAATTTCATCTATTTCCATAATTTCAAAAAGTTTTTGTGAATAAGTATAAAAACTTTTCATAAAAGACAAGAAAAAGAGATTTCCTTTTTTTAAAAAAAGAGGTAACTTTTTTTATGAAGAAAAAAATATTAAAAGTTGCTCATCCTGATTTAGATATACATTTAGTGGATATTCTAACTCTCCTAGACCCTTCTAAGACAAACAAATATACCCCCTTTTTAATTAAAGAATTTAAAAAATTTCATGGTAGATTTGAAAAAGCTACCACATCCACCCCTATTATGGTTAAAACTTTATTAGACAAAAGATATAAAGAAGCTACCTTATTACAAACTCACTTATTAGATTTTGTACTAGATATTATAGGAAAAGAAAATATCCATGCTTTAGAAACGTTTAATAACCATTTAGAGGATAAAAGAACTGTTATAACTGACATTAATCAATTAGAGTCATTTGGAGATATCCATGAACAAGTAGTTTTAGCAGAATTAAATCATAATAATTCTCAAATTAAAAAAGAAATAGCTACCCTTTATCGTGACGATACATGGTTAATTGTAAAACCACTTACTTATGAATCCTCAAAAGTATATGGGGCTTCTACTAAATGGTGTACATCCCAAAGAGAAAATAGCCGTCCATTTTATGAATATTCAAAAGAAGGTGTTCTTATATACATTATTAATAGAATTAACAATAAAAAAGTAGCTGTTAACTGGTATCGGTCGGATGAAGGGCATACTGAATTATCGTGGTGGGATGATAAAGATAGGAGGTTAGATTCTTTACAAACTAATTTACCAAATTTTATAATCGATAAAGTTAAAGATTTTTTAATTAGTGAAAAACTCCCCAATTATCACTTCTTTAGTAAAAAAGAAAAAAATAAATGTAGAGAAGTATTAGAAAGTCCTTTAGAGTTTAGATATGACACCCTTATTCCTTCACCAGATGAATGGACTGTCTACCGGGAAAATACTCAGGACTGGACAATAAGTGATGAAGCGGGCCTTCACCATATGAATATAGATGAAACAGTTAATAAAACTCTAGAATATAACTACACTTATAGTGCACTTAAAAAATCATTAGAGAAGTTAGACGATTAAGTCCAATATTCATTATACTGATTTTCATTTAAAGGTTCAGCACTCACCAATGGTTCAGTCTTAAATCCCATTTCTTTGGTAGAAAACGGATTTTGACCTTCATTTTTAAAAATTAAAACTTCTCCTTTGGTACTGGGTCCGAAAACAAAATAATCTACTGTAGTAGGGCTATAATATTTTAATCCTGTAGATTTTACCACCAAATGATTTTTTCTTTTATAAAAACCATAAAGTGGTTTAGCTTGGTAAGTGTGCATATTACCACTTTCCTTATTTTTAACCTCAATATCTACACCACTTACAGCATCTCGTCTTAAACCGGGATTTATATTCCATAGGACCTCATACCCGTCCCCATACCATTTTTTTAAATACTCGGACGCTCCAGTTTCATTTTTAATCCCATATCCCCATGTACTATGATTGGCTGCGGTAAGTTTTTTAAGGATATCACTATTTGGGTGAAATAATTTTTCTTTATTTTCCTTTATAAAGGATGTAAATTCATCTATGTTAAAACTAAGGGGCAAATTATTATCTTTTAAATGTCGTTCATATTCTTCCAGTAATATGTTCCTTACTACGGGATTGGTGTTAAAGAAATTAAGAATAGACCATCCGTCTTCACTTCCTTCCGCTACTTCAAAATCCAAAATTCCTTCCATATGATTTTCTGTTGGTGTCCCCCAGTTATGATTTATCCCCAAGTCCTTATCTTTATAAATTTCTTTTAATGAATCGTCAATAACGTATTTAACTTTTCCCATCCATGTGTTAAACCCTCGATGTTTCCATTGGTAGTCATTTTTTATATTTTCTAATTTAAAAGAATCTGGAATGAGGTGTTGTACCATAGGTCTAGTTTCTTTATTTAATACCACATATAACCCCCCTCTTTTAGAGATTCTAAAATCTCCCACTTCTATATCCGCCCAATTATGGGAGTCATATTCATCTCTTAATGTTATAATTTCAGTATCCGTGTCGGGTAATTCTGAGGTACCGTTAAAAAATAAAATATTATTAAATTTGCCACTTCCAAGTGCAGCTTTCTTATATGTAATTTCTTTATGTTGTTCTTCTTTCAATATATTTTCTTTTGTTTCTTTAGGTGGTTTTACCTTACGGTAAACATCCACATCAGGTAGTAAGGGCATGTTTTTAAATTGTTCTGTTTTGGGGTCTATAATCCACCTTACAAGGATTTTTTCACCCAATGAACCCATACTCTCAAAACCCATAACTACCCCTTTAGTTGCAACGGGAATGGGGTTCCACGGGTCTTCCATGTGAAGTAATTGGATGACATCTCCTATCTCTACAGGTTGGTTGGTTTCCTTACTTTCATTAAGTCTTCTACGCTCTTGGGCATCTTCTAAAAACCGTCCTTTTAAAATAAATGTATATAACCGCCTCGCAAGAGTTTTAAAAACAGCATTAACATTTTCCATGGACATGTCTCCATCTGAATTTTCTATTACACTTAACACACTCCGTGTTAAGGCGTCTCTCACACTTTGGGCATTTTCCCATAAATAAAGTAAATCTTCATTTCCATATTCCTGAAAAAATTTATCGTAATCTGGGGGAAAGGCATTGTTTTCTTCGGCCCATCTTAGTATTTCCCCTGCATATTCTCCCTTTAAATTAGATTCAGCGTCAGTTAAAAATGGAGATAAATCAGTCATGACTGGGTTATATCGTCCCCAACTTCTAAGTCTTTCTACAAAATCAGATACTAATATTCGGTCATTTCCTCTAAGGGCTTTTAATAAATCCACATTACCCAATAATCTTTCCATATCCTCATCCATTGCTTCTTTTAATATTCTACTTTCATACACATCCTCACTCTGTGTTTTTAAATTATACCCTTCATCTGGATTATCAATTAAATGAATTTTTTCTAAATGTCCTGGAGTTAAGAGTTCTTCTACTGGGATACCTTCTCTTTTTAACTCCAACATAAAATTATATAACGTATTATAATCTTTTTTTAGGTTTTCGTCTAGACATTTCCCAACACAATCTGGGTCTATCCCATAGTCACCACAATAACATCGGAATTCCATTACAATATCATAAAAAACATCGAATAATAAAATTGCAAACACCCAGTCTAAGTGAACACCATCTAATATTTGTAATTTATTGTCTAATGTAGGGTAAAATTCGAAAAACTTAGAACTACGTTGGTGGAATCCTTGTGCCTCACGTGAAGTGGCGGGTGGTACATCACCTAATATTTCCGAAAAGTCAGGAGTTTCAAAATTAGGATTAAGTAAACCGAGTTTAGTGCCTTCCTCCACCGCGTCTTCTAGAATATATAAGGCGTCATCAAAATTTGCCGAGGGGTTAGTAAAACTTTCCGCGTAAGTACTAGGGTGGTAAGTTTTATATAATTGTCTATATAAGTTACCCTTATGAGGTTTCCAAAATTTCTTCATAAAATATTTGAAGGGTTCTGTGGGTGGGGGTGTCTTATATTCTTCCATCTTCTATAAATAGTTATAGACTTATTTAAAAAAATATAGTACATTCTTCTTATGAATAAAGAAATGATTATATGTATATTACTTTTCTTGGTAGGACAATCTATGGTGTGGTTTCAATTAAACGGTCAATTTCTTTGGCCTGTTTTTAAAAAATATGAGTACTTAATTATCTTATCAGGAATTCCTATAACATGGGTATTTTTAGTCGCAACCAGATATGGTTATAATGCATTTGAAGGGCTCTTATGGCCTCAAAGATTTTTAGCGTTTGTTGGTGGGATTATTATTTTTAGTCTCTTTACCTGGTTATTTAAGGGTGAGGGCATTTCAGCCAAAACTTTTGTCTGTTTAGCCTTAGCGGGCAGTATTTTATTCATTCAAATTTTATGGAAATCTTAAAATTTACCAATTTTAACTGGTATTTATCAATGTGACTAGTGACATAAATTAAAGTAAAAAAAAGAAGGAGAGTGATTAAAAAAGGGACCCAAAAGTCCCTTTTTTTGTGAAGTGGAAAGTAAAAGAAAGTATTTACCGTGAGGTAATACAAACATAAATATTATAATAATTACGATAAGTTACTTTTTTTTCTAATTTTTTTCCTTTTTAAGGAGTTCTACCCACTTTTCTGATACTATTTTATAGTAAAATTTATCATTCGCATAATATAAAGATTCAGCAAACCCTTTATTAATAAGTTGACCTATCGCGGGACTTCTCTCGTCTCCCCATCCCACGCTAATGGTGGTATATTTAGTAGTTTTTCTATTAGGTAGGTCGGATTTAACAGGATTCATTAATCGATTAATTAGGTGAACTTTAGTGCCAGATATTTTTAACCCTTTCTCTTTGCAAAGTTTTTTTAATTCTTTGACTATCATTTTTTTATATGTTTTCTCTGTATTCATAATACAAAGATAAACAAAAAAATTTAAACTACAAAATTAAATAGGTGGAAAATCATCTTCAGGACGGTCTTGAGATTGGCCTTTAAGTTTTAACATCAATTGGGAATACTGATTCATAGGTTCTACTAAATTATTACGAATAGCACCTAAATCATTTTTGAGACGGTCTTGTACTACGATTCCCGGGACTAACTCGGTGATGTTGTCCATGGCTTCCCTAAACTGGAAATAGTTTTCTATAAGAGATTTCATGATGGCCTCTTCATCCTGTGCTCCTATATTAGGGTCGTCATAACCCCCTACTTCGTTAACCAATTGTTTGTACTGACCTTTGTTCACTTTAATCTTCATATCTATAAATATATCTTAAAATTGTTTTGGTAATTCCAATATTTTTATTTATCTTTGTATTATGAGAAGATTACCAAAGAAAATACAACAAATAATTAAGAGAGAAAGATTCACCCTTAATAGTACTCGTCCTGATGAAAGATATAGTCAGGGGGTTGACATTA
>Ga0209128_1002683_pt1 | contig 11382 bp, 20 predicted proteins | sample ETNvirnome_6_100_FD_184072 | JGI IMG/M metagenome (GOLD analysis project Ga0209128, IMG submission 184072) | Marine viral communities from the Pacific Ocean - ETNP_6_100 (SPAdes) (version 2) | ecosystem: Environmental > Aquatic > Marine > Oceanic | place: Pacific Ocean | collected 2013-06-19 | reverse complement strand
TTCTCGTCACAGTATTCAAAATACTTATGCTGGCAAAAGCGCACGAAAAGTTTATCTGTTTCTGTCATTTGTCATTTGCTCCTGATCCTTATTCTGCTGAAGTTGTTTTTTCTTTTCTTGCTTGGATGCTTTCTTTTTAGCCTTCTTATCGTACTTATCTCTGCGCTCCTTTTTAGCGTCGATGTAGTTCTGTTCCATCCTCTACTTCCTTTCCTTCGCTAGAAACTCCATCAACCTGTTCTCGTACCAAGCAGCCTTCTGGAGATCCTCTATGCCGTTCTTGTATCTGAACCTCCAGCGGTACTTCAAGCTGTTTCCTCGTAAGTAGCCTATATATTCTTCTCCTGTTAACATGGCCTCTATCCCGTCGATGCATTCTATGTCCCCCTTGTTATAGTGCGGTGGATTGTTAACATTATCAGGCTTGTAGGGAGCTACCGAATCCCACTCCTCTGGTGTTACATCATTCAGTCTTTTAGTTCTCTGTTTCATTGTTTATCCACTCCTTTGGCATACTATCAACGCTAAACCATCTAAAGCCCTTAGCACTGGCCCACTCGCCATGTGATCTCTTTGTTCCATCCTTACGCCTCTTTGCTTGGGGCATAGGCGAAGAAGGGTTTGCGAATAAAAACACAAGTTCTGTGTCTTTGTCGTCAAGAACCTTCTTGATCCATATGTACTTGCTGTATTCTGCATGATCCCAGAATCTTCCTTTAGCTTCTAGAAGAATTGTCTTACCCTCTATCTCTCTAATAAAGTCTGGCTCATATGTGTGCTTTATTATGTAAGATACTTTATTAGTATGAAACTCCCAGTCACTAAGAACATTTTCGTGTAACATCTTTTCCCATTTAGAATCATATCCAATAGGCTTATCCTTTTTTGTTGGCCTTCTACTGGTCAATGTATGTTTCCTTTTCTAAAAGCATCCTCTTTACTAGACAGTATGTTTAAGTTCTCTATTATCTCATCTGGTACACCTATTATACCATCTCCTGACATAATTAAAAACTGCGCCATCTCTATTATAAGGGCTTCTAGTGAGATCTCAGGAATTGTTGTCATAAAGGTATCTCTTGTACCTTTGGCAAAGACACTACCCTAGTAAAGTATTTAATACCATTAGAATATTTAAAAGCTCTTAAGCCCTCACCATTATTAGAATCAGCCCAGCATCTCCTTTTGTATGGACAGTAAGTGCAGATAGGATGCAACTTCATGTTGCCTCTTTTACCCTCTGCTACAGCCGCATAACATATTTCAGGAGGATAGCTGTTAGACAACACAGTTTCTATTTCTTTTATTTTTGTTTTTATATTAGGCTTTGTTAAGTTGCCGGGGCGAAGGAGGCATATCTCTCCTGACTCTTTGTTCATGGCAAAGAAGCCGCCGTCCTCTGTACCTTCTGCTTGTTCGTACCCAGCAAGCTGTGCCATGTAACCAAAGGTGTCGTTGTTTTCTAGGGTTCCTTCAGAGAACTTTTTAAAGGAAAAGTTAGAGGCTGTTTTAATGTCTACAACTTCCCCATCAATCTTACAGTCTATGTGGCCTTTAACACCGTCTACCTCTACTTCCTTTTGGGTATCGGTTACCTCGTGACCAGCAAGCTTTATAAAAAGAATAGCAACTTGTTCAAGCATGTGTCCATATAAAAACTTAATGAACGTAGAGGGATGTAAAGTCTTCTCATCGAGAGTGCCGCCATCCTTAGTTTTAAAGTCGTACCACACTCTACGAAGGGGTCTTCCTATGTTAGACATACGCAGGTTTTTTGATTGTAAATAAGGCGTTGACCATCCTTCAAGAGCTTCTCGCATGTTAACAAGGAACTCCTCCATTAAATCTTCAGGGATGTCTATACCTTTGTCGCTGTTAAGGCCATCAAGAACGGTGTATATATCAGGTATTAATGTGTCTAATGTCTTCATTCTTTATGCTCCACGAAATTAATTTTCCTTGTATTAGAGTTGAATATTAGAAGAACGACTCCCAGTTTTATCTGCTCTTCTGTTCTTCGCCTCCCCCAAACTTTACCTTCGTTGTCAGCACCAACAGTCTTTACATCTATTAAAGTTGTGACCTCATCTTTCCTAGCTATAAGGTCAATTGATCCTGAACACCCACAGTTTTTAAATACCTCATAACCTTGATCCCACAGCCAAGTAACTGCATAGTATTCAGCCATGTCTCCTTTTCTTGACTTAGTGTGTTTCATTATTCATCACTCTTATATTTTATATATCTTATAACTCTTGCTTTATCTCTTTTATCTCCTTTATAAAAAATAAGTCCTAGTCTTTCTAGTTCAATAGGGCGCGAAGAAATTGTACTATATCCCATGTCTGGGTACGCCGCCTTCATTTCCTTGACAGTAATTCCCTTATTCCCTGCTTCTTCAATTAAGCCTAAAACAAAAGATCTTGTTTTCCCCAGTGAATGTGAAACTGAATAAGCAGCCTCTTTACTTGTCTGAGGATCATTTTTCCTATGTAGCTTGTGGGGTTCTATGTTTTTAAATAAATCTACCTGTTTCATTTTAGCTGTATCCTGTTCTGTATCGTTAATTGGTGTCTCAACTTGTTTGTTCTTGACGAACCTATCTAGAAAATCTTTTATGCCTTTAGACTTATAATGTTTTAGCGGAACCTTTCGCCATCTGTTTCTTGATGCCCATCTCCCTGTAGTATAATAATACATATATGCTTTATTTCCATAAAATATCCACAGCATGTGGGCAGCATCTTTTCTTTCATACTTGATTCCTTGCTCTTCTAAGTAGCCTGTAACATCTTCAAGTGATTCATTTGTGTCATGCCTAAGTAATACCTCTCCTTTTGAGTTTGTTCTGTCATAAGTCCATGTATATTCTTCAGTGTGTTTCACTCCAATTATCTCCTATTTTATACTCCCCATCAAGAGGACATTTAAGTTTAAGAACTTTACCAGCTTCAATGATTGCCTCAACACCTAGCCTACCTACTTCATCAGCCTGGTCTTCTCTTACTTCTAACTGCCACTCATCATGTACATTGGCAACAAAGTGTGCATCTAACTCTAACTCTTTAATCTTATCATATAAAATAACAAGGGCTTGCTTCATTAAGACTGCACCTGCTCCTTGAAGAAGCGTATTTAAAGCTGCCCATGAATTGCGTATCTTTAACTTCCTACCGTCTAACCCTTTGAGATATTCTCGTTCTGTTGACACTCTAGCAACTTGATCTTTAAGAGTTGCAAATGATGTGAGATTATCGAAGAATGATTTTCTAAGTTTCTTCCCAGTTTCTGTGCCTCCTCCAGCCACACTTCCAAGCTTTCCATCTCCTGCCCCGTACAGTAGGGCGTATATGAAAGTCTTAGCCTGATCTCTTGATTCAAGTCCTGCAAGCCGCTGATTAGTGGTGTGTATGTCTCCGTTAATGATTTCATTTGTATAGTCCTTATCGTTCATGTAATGAGCAAGCATTCGTAGCTCAAGGCCACTAGCGTCGATGCCTACCAGTTTGTACCCTTTAGGTACTGTCCAACACTCTCTACACTCTTTGCCATAGATAGAATTAATACTAGGTACTTGAGCCATGTTAGGTTCTCTGTGAGCCATTCTACCTGTTATTGTCCCGTTAGGTATGACGTAACCATGTACCCTTGTCTGCCCACTAGAGGACTCCTTACATGTATCTACCCACGATTCAATCTGTGCATATCTTTTCTCTAAAAGGAAATACTCTTTTAGAAGATCAGCCTCTGGTATTCCTTTCACAGCAGACAATGTTTTCTCATTTACAATAGGTCTGCCATGAACAGTAAACTCTGTCGGCTCCCAACCAGCATCTATCAAGAACTCTCCTATTTGTTTTCTAGAAGATATGTTAGGCTCTACAAGAGTTGTCCTAGTTATAGGGCTATTAATGTCGTGGTCAATTTCTCCGTTTGGCAAGTGAAACAGCCTCCCGCTTACAGTTCCATGCTCAACAGCCGTTAGTCTTCTTCTTTCACCTGTAGAAGTCTTAGCTATTTTAGATACTAGCCCTCCTTTAGTGTAGTAAGGAAAGAGAAGCTCCTCATAGGTATAAGGTTTAAAGGCTTTCTTTACCTCGTTAGTTACTGTCTCCTTTCTCTCTCTAATCTCAGCAAGAAGAAGCTCTGCCTTTGCCCTATCAAAATAGAAACCATGCTGCTCCTGCTCTTCCATTATAAATGCTACGGCATGTTCGATCTTAATACTTAATGGAGAGAACCCTCTGCTGTTTTCTTTTAAAGCATAGTATGTCTCTGTGTTAAGCTCGACATCTCTTACACAGTAGTTAAGCATTGTATCTGTGTACCTGCTAAAGTCATCAAACTTTATCTTCTTAAATCCAAGGGTGTGTCCCCATTGTTCTAGTGAGTGACCTCCTTCTCTTGTAGGGTTAAATAGCCTAGACAACACGAGGGTATCCAGTATATCTTTACCCTTTGCAAAGTCTGGCTTATTTAAAATACTTCTTACGAAGGGTATGTCAAAACCTATGATGTTATGCCCTACCAAGCAGTCGGCAGAATCTAACAAGGTACAAGCTTGTTCAAGCTGGTGAGGGCCGTAACTATATATCCTACGAGTTTCTACATCTTGAGCTACGATGCACCATATCTTTGTAGCTTCAAGGCCATCTGTTTCAATATCAAAAACTAGTCTCTTCATTGTTATTCAAACCCTAGCGTAGTTTCTTCTTCAAGGTTGTGAGCAACATCGTCCGTATCAATCTCAGATATTCTACCAGTATCGTTGTCGTAAAGTAAATGAGTTGCTACCCCCACATCTCCTGTGTACCTAGACTTTAAAACTCTTACCTTGGTAGTAGATGCTTCTAATGGGTCTTCGGATTGTTGATTCCTTTCAAGACCTATAACACAGTCTGCCTGTTGAGCTATGCTATGTGATCCTCTTAAGTGGTTTAAGCCTGTCTCGATCCCATTTTCATGGCCCTTGTTACCGTCAATCCTTCTTAGGTGTGATACCAGAATAATACCCACTCCAGTCTCTGCTATTAAAGCAGTGAGTTCCTTCATAATAGCGGCTATCCGAATTTGTTCCTCTCCCGGCGCAGCACCTGTAAACATCATATGTAGGTGATCTATAAAAATCCACTTACAATCACAGCCTATAATCATGAACCTAAGCTTGCTGAATATGACATCAAGATCAGTCTCTCCATAATGAGCATGTATCCAGACACGATTAAAGTTGGCTCTGTTTTCTCCCACGTAAACAGCATCAAACCATTTATCAATATCTTCTTCAGAATACTGATCTCGTATTCTATGTATGTGAAGCTTAACATTTGCCTCGATAGATAAGATGCCATCCACTGTCCTCTGATAGGATTCTTCTAGGGAAAGGATACCTATCTTATCTTTAGTGGATGATATAAGCCAATGTTCTAGCTCCCTAGTTACAGAAGTTTTCCCTAAGCCAGTACCTCCAGCAACAACTACAAGTTCTCCTCTCCTAAGACCCTCTAACTTCCTGTTCAAGCCTTGCCAAGGATACAAAACAAGTTCGTGCTTTGGCCTATTTTTATATTTTTCTCTGTTCTCAGATACGCTAAGAACCCCTGAAGGAGTATAGGTCTTAGCATCCCAGAAGGCTCTAACAAATAGCTTATGTTGGTTAGCTAGTAGTAAATCATTAGGGTCTTTATAGGTTTCAGGCAGCAGCATTATCTTAGCTTTGCTAGGCTTTAAAAGTCTGGCTACTTTCTTAGCTGCTGCTTGTCCATGCTTGTCCATATCAAAAGCAATAACAACATTTTCAAAGCTTTCTATGTATTCTAGGTTTTCTTTTATATCTTTTACTGCGCTTTGAGCGCCAGACTTTATACTAACCACAGGCCACTTGGAGCCTAGCAGTTCATAAGCTGCCATAGCATCACACTCTCCTTCAGTAATCGTTAAAAACTTTCCTCCTTTGTTGAATAATTGCTGACCAAATAGGCAGGACTCTGACTGTGCGCCCGACCAGAAAAATCCTTTGTCGTGTACTGCTCTCTCCTTTGTAGCTACCTTTGTAGCTCTCTCGTCATAGTAAGGGTAGAAGTGTTTTAAGATTACTCCTTGTGCATTATGTGTGGCTTTAACACCATACTTCTTAGCGGTGTTTAAGGAGATGCCTCTGTCCTTTAAGGCGATAAACTCTTCTGATGAATTTATATGACGTATATTATTGTTGCGGTTGTTGTCTAGGTGTGGGGTTGGTGAAGGGTTTTCTTTGTTGTGTTCCTTATAGTCCCAAGCTGGGATAAATGAGGCACAAGAAAAACACTTCGCACTGCCATCATGGTTCTCAGAAAGCGCATCACTGCTTCCGCATAATGGACAAGGTAGATGCTCACGGGCAAATGCCATGTTATTGTTTCCTTATTTATATGTTGTTTTTTTAAAAAAAAGAAAGGGGCCTCGTTTAAAAGACCCCTCACTCTCTACTACTACTCCCCGGCCTCTTCTTCTTTATCTGGCTCTTTTATGATGATTGCGTCATCAGTGACCGCACCTTGAATACCTTCGTGGAACTTAGAAGCTGCTGCCCTCAGCACACCAATGCGTTTAGCTAGAGCCTGTATCTCTGCCTCAACTTCAACTAGATATGTAAAAGATATTCGTGCTTCTTCATTTAAAAGGCTTACATCATACAACGAGTCATCCGTTTTATATGTATGCCTTGCTTCGGTTTGTTGTTCACTCATATTAAAATGCTACCTCCCCTTCTATAGATTCTGAACTGTAACCTGATCCAACTTCTACAAGCTCTTTAACTTGCACTGCTTCAATAATAGCACGTTTAAATTTCTTGTTGGAATATTCCAAAGCACCCCACTGTACAGCAACCTTTGATCCATTACCTATCATGTCTGTAAATGGTTCTTTTTCTAAATCAACTACTTTAGGCGGCTCGTTTTCTCCACCATCGTAATTCTTGTGATACCTGTAAAAGGTTATTACTGGGTCAGGGGTGTACTTACTGTTGCCCGGAGGACGCATCCCTACATTAATACCCGCCTCTTTAAACTGTGCAAATGTGTCATCGCTGACAGCTAGGTTTATTTCCCAGCCATACTTGCCAGATCCGGGTTCTTGCTTCTCAGAGTAATCTGGTACGGGTCTTCCAAGGTGAGCGTAGTAGGCTACTCCTTCTACAATGTGAGGTACTCCATTAATCATTTTCATATATTTGTTTCTCCTTTTGGCAAAAGGTTATTGGTTATGGTTTGTTATTTTAAATCTTTTAAGAAGTCTTCGTACAAGGTGTATGCATTTTCTGACATGCCCTCTCCGAAAGATACTAGGTAGTTTCCTTCATCGTCTAAACCTTTTAAAGATACTAAAATTTTGTCACGATATAGTAACATACCGTGTTGCTTTTTAAAAGCGTTAAATTTATCCTTTGTAATGGTTAGTATTTCACTCATGTAAATGTGTCGGTTAAGAAGTCTGGGAACGCCTGTATAACATCCTCTTCAGAGCATTGTAATTTACCTATTGTATCCATCAAACGTTCAGATAAATAAATACAAAAAGCCTCTTTTACGGCAGAGTCTGGCAATGGCGTACCTAAAAGCATCGCAAACATTCTAGCCCAAGCATCATCGAAGGCTATGTGAAAGTCTGCTATACCATCATTAACGCTATGCTGGCTCACTTACTTCCTCCTCTTCTTTATTGTCTATCAGATCGGCAGAAAGAATAACATCTTCACCAAAGCAATAAAGATAAACACAGTTACCCTCTTCGTTCTCTGCGATTAAGTCGTAGCCGCCATCACTTTTTTTTATCTTGACGGTTCGTGTGTCGTACATATAGATTGTTGAACCCATCGAGTAGCTCATTGTCCACCTCTCCTTTAGTTTTTAAATTAGATTCTTTGCCGCACCAGTTACATGGTTCACCACTGCCTACAGATAAATAAGTTCTCTCCGCTGGGCAGTAGTGCTTCCACATGTTAATGTTCACGGTACACATAGTATCCTTATTAAAGTTAGAATTATAATAACAATTCCTGCTATTAGAATCAGCTCCCTGATAGGCGATTTTACTTTGTCATTAAAGATATCAACCAAGTCTACCACAACTGAAGATACTTCTGCAACAGTAGCATCCCACACCTTTTTAATTATATTTAAGAGTTCCATCATTTACTAAGTCTCTTCTTTCGCTTGAGGTTTAAAGTCGCGGCCTCCGCTCTAGGTACATAGCGATATGCCTCGCTGCTCCACTCCAGCGATAGAAGCTCTATTAAACTATACTTTAAGCTCTCTATCTTACCAACATCACTGAGCCAAATGTCTTGCGCTTCAAGCATGGTTGACAGCACTCTATCTATTTCATTAGCCTTCTTAATTAGGTCATTATATTCTAACTCTGAAAGCTCAATTACTTTCCCATCTTTTAAGTTTTTAATTTCCATTGGAAACCTTCTCCTATGATTGACATTTAAGTTATGCCACCAAGGGGGAGGAGCTGGTCGTTAAATCAGCTCCTATCCAGGTTCCCCCCCTGATGACAATTACACTATACCAAACGCTCTTCTAACTCTTCGTCAGATAAATCTTGGATTGCTGTTGTCCAACGTCCCGCTTCTACAAGGGACTTGAACTCCGACGGCGGCAGTATATATTCGAGCACAAGCTGAAAGCCTTTAACAAGGTTAGCTTCCTTTTCCTTTTCTTCTGCCTCTTTATGGAACCCTTTTTCATATAGAAAAATTACATCTAAGAGTCCCAAATAAGTTTCTTGGACAAACTGCAATCCAATGTTCTCTGCGGTATCAACATCTATTTCTGCTAACATCTTTTTAACACTCCTTCTTTATGTTTAGAATACCCAGCCTTCAAAGATTTCTTACGATCTTTAAAAACGTGAGCCTTGTTAAATCTCTTCGCATACTTTGCTACTAGGTTTCTCCTCCTTGCTTTCTGTTTCATTAACTTATCCTTTCTTCAAGGTTAAAGTAACATATCGCCATTGTCAACTACATCCAAGGCCATTTTTTTTGTGAATGGTTAATAGTTTAAGCTGCTAACAGTGTGATAGCAGCTTCTCTTACAGCACCTTGTCTCCTAACTTTAACGTCTAGGATATTAGGTTGGGCTGTCTTCTTGGCAGCAGGTGCATGAGTTGACCAATGAGTTAGTGCATTAAATACTGCCCACTCATTAGAGCCTAACGCCCTCTGCTCAAACCTTGTGTACTGATTCCACATGTACGACAATGCTTTGTTAGTAGAAACCCCTCTCTCTTCGAGCAGTTCATAGATGGTTAATTCTGGATGAGATGCTACAAACTTACAGCCAGCCGCCTTAGCGAACACTGCGAATGCTTGACGGTTAGTAATAGACAACTGTCTCCAACGCTTCCACTTCTCTCCTTCAACTTGAAAAGCTTGTAACGCTGTAACCATCTTGCGTCGAGCATGGTCAGGGTTAAGTGAGAAGGTGTGCTTAGACTTATACAACGCAATCGGTTGTGTAGAAAGCATTCTGTTAGTACATGCTATTCTTACGCCTCCGGCTTGTACAGAAAAGCACCAAGACCCGTCTCTAGAATCACTTTTAACAATCTGAAACTGTATCTCATCACCGTTACCTACATCAAAGAGGTAAGCTGGCATAGTATATACAGCAACCATTCTGCCTCCGTTATGAGAAGTATCTACTGTTCTACTAACACCTGTTAGGTCAATGCCTGATGCTAACAAAATATTTTCAACAACTTTTAAGTTGTCAACATACTGCATATCATTAAAGTTGTATGAGTTCTTAACAACATTAACAACTTGTTGAGTGTCGACATTATAGATAACTCTCCGATAAGTATCGGTAACATCTGTCTCTGTGCCTGACCACTTATCACCCGCAGTAAACTGCAATGGAGCTACTGCAAAGGTAGGTAGAACTGCTGGCTCAAGAGCATCTAGGTGAACTTGGTTAGGGTTAATGTTTAATATGTTATTCATATGCTGCGTTCCTATGTTAATTAGTTGGGAGTATTTAAAAGCTTTTACATCTTAGTTGTATCTGTATATATATATATTATATATTAGTAGGTCACCTCCTTTAAATATTTAAAATGATTTTATCATAAAACACACAACAACTAAAGTGAATTATGTTCATGATGATTGTTGTTATATGTTGTTCTATTTTCTAACAGCCTTACCTCCTTGCCGTGTTAACATTATCTAAATAGTTCTCGATGTCAGCCTTAACTATATCCTTTACTAACCGCGTGTTGCTTGAATCTCTCTTTAGGATATCTTTGATGATAGACTTTAAACCCTTGTAGCTATAAGCCATGTTATAGGCTACTAACTTAGGGGCATCTTCATCATCATCGTAGCTACCAACTGCTTTTAAAACAACAGGTGTTGTAAGTGGTACATCTTTAAGTGTTGCCTTAGCCGCCTCACTATCTGGCAGCATAGACTTCAGCCATTCCAAAGACAACTCAAGTGCCTTCTTGTTTATCTCCTTTACTCTTTTACCGTTCATAATCTTCTAAGCTCCTTGTTTTAGATAAGTAGTGTAGTGTAACGCACTTACATGGTCACCGTCAATCGCAACACGCGTTGAGCCTATTGCTACATGCTCACACCATTTGTGCCTCCTGAAATTTGCTGGCCTTGCCACCGTGAGCAAGGATGACGATGGATGCCTTGCGACCGGTCTGACCGTTACACGCTTGGCAATCGATACACTTGACCTTGCGACCCATTTCTTCACTAGCCGGGCAGTGTGCCTCGTTGCTTGCCTTGTGCCCGTCTGCAGGGGCCACGCGAAAAGTGCGCCATCCCTCAGTCTGTGCTTTAGTGGCTTGCGCTTGGCTGTCAACACTTGCCATCACAATTGCTTTCCAGTCGGTGGTGGCGCGTGGTGTGTTCCATTGGTGGCTATAGCCGGTACGCCCTTCGGTGATGTCAAGCAGCGGTTGCCATGCTGACTGGGGTACTGCCAGCGGGTCGCCATAGCTGCCTAGTCTGAGCGGTTGACCGGCGAATTGGTCGATGGTGCGGTTGACGTAGCTGCCACGGTGAAAGGCTCTGTAGACTGACAGCGGAGCCTGAAACGTGAGCACATAGCAATCGCGGTTCCGGTGGGGGCAATCGCCACACACGCTGTAATCGTCGCCCGTCTTGATGGCGGTATGCGGCTCAATGTCTGAGCGCATGATCCAAGTCTGCACCATGTTACCAGTCTTGCGGTTGCCCTTAGTTTTGCTGAGAGTGGCTATTGCGACGATGGGTTTACCGTCGATTGCGGATGGTCCTTGATAGAAGATCATCGCCTCACCTCGAACCGATAGAGTAATGCAAGTGCCATGAGTGCCACAGTAGCGGTTTGCTCCGTG
>Ga0209128_1002681_pt1 | contig 11389 bp, 12 predicted proteins | sample ETNvirnome_6_100_FD_184072 | JGI IMG/M metagenome (GOLD analysis project Ga0209128, IMG submission 184072) | Marine viral communities from the Pacific Ocean - ETNP_6_100 (SPAdes) (version 2) | ecosystem: Environmental > Aquatic > Marine > Oceanic | place: Pacific Ocean | collected 2013-06-19 | reverse complement strand
AAGATAACGTATCTTCTATTATTCATACTACACAAAATTCTAAGATGTATGCTATTCTAACCGCTTATGATGCGGCATTGGGAGCTACAATCAAAGATGTTGAAAAGACACTTATGACTAAATAAGGCTATGAATAGTGAATGTCGTAGAACTAGTAGAGCATTTGGGGGTAATGGGGGTGCTTGTATTTTTGTGTGTTATGCTAATTTACAAGTTTGTGAATACAGACAAAAAGGTGGATGTTATGCACCGAAGATTTGACAACTTGAAAGACCAGATTGTTGAAGGTATGGAAGAGACAAAAGATGAAATTCAAGACCTTAATAAAGATTTGTTGAGGCAATTTAGAAATGGTGGATAATGAAAGACCCAATGATAGCGTGTGCAATTGCAATTGTAAGTGCCATGATACTGGTATCGGTAAGGCAGGTAGCACCACACGTATTCTGGGGCATACTCATAACTCTATTGATTTATACGTGTCAACGCCACCTAAAACAAAATGGATTTTCGTGGACGACGTGGAACAAGAAGTGAAAGATGAATGGACAAGAGCTGACTGATTGGAGAGACAACTTAAAAACTGACTTGGCTGAGGTCAAAACCGATGTCAAATGGATTAAGAGCTATCTTGGAAAATTGGATGAGCGACAATCTGACCTTACGAAGCAGGTGGCGTGGCTTCGGGGGCTGGGTTCGCTTGTTGGCGTTATTCTTGGTTCTATTCTCGCTCTGGTTAGTTCTGTAGTATTTGGATAAATGATTTTAGAAACAATAGGAGGTTTGTATGGACTTTGTAGCAGATAACTGGCAATATATCGCAATCGGTGTTATGGTGGTGGACAAAATTGTCGCCATGTCGCCGAGCAAGATGGACGACTTAATTTGGTCATCCATGAAGAAGGTGTTGATGGGTATGAAAGTAATGAAGAAAAAATAGTGATTTCATTTGAAGAAGCAGTTAAGGCAGTATTAAAGCATGAAGGAGGTTACGTTTTTGATGAGGATGATCCTGGAGGAGAGACTAAATATGGAATTAGCAAGAAAGCTTTTCCAGATATGAACATCAAGAATTTGACCGTGAAACAAGCTACTGAAATATATAAAAAAGAATACTGGAAACCGTCCAAAGTTGAAATGCTACCTGAGAGATTATGGAATATTTACTTTGATATGTCAGTAAACATGGGGAGAAAAAGAGCCTGTGAAATATTACAGAAAGCATGCAATCACAAGAATAAGGTTGGTATTAAAGTGGATGGAAGGATGGGACGTAACACGGCTGGCGCAGCAAAAAGACTTGAGCCGAAACGATTGCAAAGTTTTCGAGTCAAGTATTATGCAGACTTAGTTAATAGGAAACCAAAATTGGAGAAGTACTGGTACGGATGGTACAAACGAGCGACAATCGCATAATATATGAGACGAGCTATTATAATTCCAGACCAGCACTTCCCTTTGGAAGATGCAAAGGCTTTGGACGTAATGCTTCAAGCTATACAGGTCATAAAGCCAAACATAGCAGTCAATCTCGGGGACGTTGGAGAGTGGGAAAGCGTAAGTGCATGGCAATGGAAACGAAGAAAAGTGCCGCCTTTGGAGTACCAACTCCCAGCTATAGACGAAGAGATCCGCGAAGTAAACAAGGGATTGGACAAAATAGATAAGGCACTTGATGATGTTAAATGTAAAACAAAGTATATGCTCCAGGGGAATCATGATGAATGGCTTGACAGGTTTGTTGAGAAGTTTCCCTATCTCAAGGAATATACCTTTAGAAAGGCTTGCAAGATTGATGAGAGAGGATACAAATACTATCCTCATAACAAACCCCTTAAGATTGGAAAGATAAATTTTATTCATGGAGTTTATGCAACAGTATATCACGCAAAGAAACACCTCGAAGCCTATGGGTCTAATATCTGTTATGGGCATACTCATGATGTTCAAAGGCATACACTCACAAAACTTGATTCGGGAACTATCGCAGCTTGGGCAATGGGGTGCTTAAAAGATATGTCAAGTGAAAAAAATAAATGGCTACGAGGCAGGTTACATAATTGGTGTCATGCTTTTGGTATTATAACATGGCATAACAATGGAGATTTTCAAGTAGAGACTATTGATATACAAAAGGGTAAAGCCTTTGTATGGGGGAAAGAGATCATTGGAAAATGATGAAGAGATTAGAAGATGTTATTACAGATAGACGACAACACTATAAAAAGAAAAGGAAGGTAAAAAGAAAGCGTGCCAAAAGCTCTACTAAATCTAAATGATTTCTCAGGTGGGCTGGTTAATGCAATTAATCCCAGGGATATTGCACCTAACCAAATGTCCGATACTGATAATATTATACTAGATGAGAGATCCTCAATTAGGCCTTTGGGTGGTGATGTAGAGCATACAGATATTCCCAGTGGTACAACGGGTAATATTGCAGCAGGCCATGGTGCGTTTATTTTTGAGTCTGACCATGAGAAGGGAAGCGCAGCACTTGATACTGGTGAGAACTGGCTTGTTATGTGTGATGCTGTAAGCTCTCAGATAGATCTCTACGATCTTAAAGGAGATTCTTTTACATCAAATGTATTTGATCTTGGAACTAATGATGCTGAAACTTTTGGATCTAACAAGTTAGCATTTAATGATAATAGTGGTAGTGGAGCAAATGATACTATTGTAGATGATGATAGTGGTTTCATTGCTGATGGATTCCGTAAAGGAGATATTATTTCAGTGTCTGGATGTACAGATCAAGCAGCAAATAATATGAACTCCGTTCCAATAAAAAATATTACAGCAAGTACTATCACCATTAATAAGAGTGGTCTTGTTACTCAAGAAGCTAATGAAGCTGGAACGCCCACACTCACAAAACTATGCAAAGCAGTATATTATTTTGCTGATGAAGGTTTAAGAGTAGCTGATGGTAGTTTTAGTTCTGGTACTCAACCCTATCATTATTCTTATATTAAAAGAACTCAATTCCAGGGACTATCTCTCAGCTCTACAACAGCTTTTGATAACTGGTTTGCGAATACCAATGGGCTAGCAGCTCCTACGCAGCTAACAACTACAGCTTCCTATCCAAGTGCGGGAACTGGATTTCGTATCACAGCCGCCTCAGCGGCTATAACTGGTGGCGGTTATCTAAATCAGGCATATCAGATAGCGGCTACATTCATATATGATGGTAATCAGGAGTCTCTTCCTTTCATCCCCACCTCTAGTAATACCTTTACTCCTACTGGAGATGGACATAAAGTTACTTTTGAGTTAAGGGCTACAGGGCCTTTTGATGAGCGTATTACTGGGGCGAGGATATATCAAAAGCTAAGCGGAACTAATGATCCTTGGGCCTTGCTAATAGATATAGATTTAAATAGGGGTGCAAGATCAGAACTAAGTAGTGAGCATTCGGCATGGACACTTGTCTCAGGTGATACAGTAAGAATACAGAATATTGTATCATTGGTACCAAACCTCGAAACATATGAAATCCTAAATGGATTCCAGCCTACTGAGCGTAAGATTTCAATAAGTGGAAACGGGGAAGGATATAAGACAGCAGTTATAGCAAATAGAAGATGCTTTATTGCCAATGTAAAAACAGAAGATGAAGATGGTCAAACCGTACAGATGCGTGATAGGATTATGTATACGCCTGTAGGAAAGTTTGATACTTTCCCAAGAAGTTATTTTATAGATGTAGTACGAGGAGATGCTGAGGAATATGTTAAGCTAGAAGAGTTCTCAGATAGGCTTTTAGCTTTCAAGTCAGAGAAACTTTACATAGTTAATATATCCGCACCAGCTCCAGCTAACTGGTTCCTGGAAGAAATTAAAAACTTCTCTGGATGTGTTCATCCCAACGCAACTGTAAAAACAGAATTCGGCATCTGCTGGGTCAACAAATACGGTATCTTCTTATACAATGGCTCCGATGTTACCAATCTCCTTACCAACCGTATAAAGGAGTCAACCTGGCAGACATTTTTTAATGACGCTACTATTCTTGGTTATAACCCAAGAAAGTTTTATTTGGTTATACTGAAGAATTGTTTCTCAGACGATGGTGATGTAATCATATATGATTTCCGTACTCGTTCATTTGTAAAAGGGGCGGCTGCATTTGACTCCGATGTGAATAGAAGTAACATGGTATCAGATTGGAATGGCAATATGGTTACTACATACCAGAATGCTCTAACAGGAGATCAGATCTGGGAAGTCGCTACTGGAAGTTGGACTTCATATACCTCAGGCACATGGGGGTCTTCAGATGTTGCTTATAGCATAAAAGAATGGTCTGATGATATGCGGGATGTAGCAACAAATAATTTCTCAATTACTACTAAGGACTTTGATTTTGGAGAACCTGGTAGGATGAAAAAGATTTACTCTGTAATCATTACTTATAAAAGTGATAATGCACAGACACAACCTATATACTACGCTGTAGATGGATCAGATAGTTTCTCATCTCAGCTTACAGGAAATTTCACAGCGAACGCTAGCTGGGCAGTTTTAAGGGCAACAGCTGCAACTCCAATTGAATGCCAGAGTATAAGATTCAAAGTAAAGAATCCTACTAACGGAACTGGATCTACAGCAGGAATTCAAATTAATGATATCAGTATAGAGTACAGAGGAATATTTAAGAGAGCAGGATAATGCAAAGTATAGAACGAAAATTAAGAAATATATCACAACCCAAAACTGCTATCCTAGATCATCCACCTGCATTAAGTCAGATGCTAGATGGAGAACAAGTATATGCACGGGTGGCAGGTAATAATGTGAGACTATATATCAGGCTTGGTGCAAAACTATATTATACAGACTTCTTACCTGTTGAAGAAGTTAAGAATAATACATGGGAGGGTTTAAGCTAATGGCTAGTGTATCAGATGTAAGGTATGCTCAACTACAATACGAAGAGAATCGTGCTTTCGGTGAGGGTCTTAGAAAGCAGCAAGAAGGATTGGATCAGAAACGAGGAAGAATGGGATTAGGAAGAACTCTTCTCAGCTTTGCAGGTGGGGCAATAGGTACTGCTGGTGGCCCCGTGGGTATGGCAATTGGTGCAGGACTCGGCTCGGCTCTTGGATCTTTCTTAGGAGGTGCATCTACGGGTAAAATTGATGAGATAGAGAAAGGAAAACTTTATAAAGCAACTGCCGATGAGGCAAGAAGACAGGGAAGAGATGCTCAGGTATATATGAAAAAAATGGCTGTAAGAGGGGCTCTTTCTGACGCAGCTTCTGCATTCTTCTTTGCAGGTACAGATATAGGTAAAGCTGCACAGGTTGGATCTGCAGAAAAGTTATCTGGACTTGGTGCTGATGCCAATCTCCTACAGAAAGCTTGGGCTAGCGGATCAGGAGCAGTTGGTGGTGGAGCAGGACATATAAAAGCAAGTATTGCTGAAATGCAAAACGAAGCTTTTGAAGGAACATTTGCTGGTGATCTAGAAGGAACACTAGCTGACACGGCAACCGTTGATCCGATGATGGCAAAGCCCACTGATCCAACAGGAATACGTGCATGGAATCCTGATGCTACTTATAGTGATCTTATAGGAGAACTACCATCCGAACTTTCGGGGGATCTTGCTGCTTTTGGATCAAGTAGTGCAGTTAATCTAACTACTGGATTAACAGATTTGGGGGAACTGCCGCCATCGGCTCTTGAAAATCCTACTTGGTCTTCTCCAAGTCAAGCTATAGAAAACTATGGGGCTGGATGGCGACCTGGTCAAGATCCTGGTATTGGCAGGCGTTTAGGGGACGTTGCTGGCAATGATGTTTTAACCAAAGGAACATGGCAAGTTGGTCAAGATCCTGGTGGGCGTTTGGGAGGCATAGCTCAAAGTAATGTAGCAGGCAAAACACTGCCTCAACAGTTGAGCCCTCTAACAGATGCCATGCAATCCCAAGACTGGATGAACCCTGGAAATATATATGGAACTCCTCCTCAAGACTGGAATAGTAGTTGGAATTATCCTGGTTTTCAAGATGCATTGGCTGAATTTAGAGCAAGTAGAGATCAATATGGTAGGGCAATAACAGGAGGCGGGTAATGCCATCACATCTAGAATCGTTAAATAATTACCCAACCTGGTATACAGATTACGGGGAATCTCCTACGAGCAGTTCTCCTACATCAAGAGATGTTATATACGATACAGGGTATAATCCTGATAAGGTTATGGCTGAATTTGGTGAGATGTTTGAAGACTATGATCCCACCAGAGAACAATTTGCTCAGAGTAGGCTACAGTCACAAGAACAAGCAACTAGATTAAACTATGAACAAAATGTAGATCAGGCTGAAAGAGCAAGAGCTTTGGCTCAAGCTCAGTTAGGAGATACTGGGTTCTTGTCACAAGCATTAGATAGGCAGCAGAGAAGTCTTGATATACAACAAGCGGATACTTTAGGTGCACAGCAAAGGCTTGAAGGGTATACTGATGAAACTGGTGAACAAGTTATGGGAGCAAGGCAGATAGCTGGTGAACAAGTTGGGATTCAAAGAGGTCTCACTCAAGCTGAACAAGGCTTTGCTAGGCGTGAATTTGGAATAGCAGGAAAAAGATTAGGTCTTGAAGAGCAGGGAATAGAAGCAGGTGCAGCGCAACAACAAGCCGCATTACGAGATAGAATGGCATCTGTTGGTACTGAACAGGCCGAAGCTATGAGAAGGGCGGGAGTTCAAGAAGCTGGGGTAGGAAGAGAGGAAGAAAGACTTGCCTTAGCTGAAGCTGGTGCTGGAGCAGAATCTGAATTTGCATTAGGTCGCCTTGGAAGAGAGCGAGAAGAACTGGGCCTACAAGAACAGCAAGCTCAATTAGCACGTAGTGGAGTAGATTTAGAAGGACGTGAGATTGGTATACAACGCCAGCTAAGTGAAGAAGAACGTGCTGAAATTGATATACAAAGGCGATTAAGTGGTGAGGAATATGGTGAAATTGACATACAGCGTCAATTAAGTGGTGTAGAGCGTGATGAGCTTGGCGTAGGGCTTAGTGAAATTGAGATGCAGCGTCAGATGAGTGGTATAGAGCGTGGACAATTTGGACTACAACGTGAGACATCAGCATTAGAACAGCAAGAAGCTCAAGCTAGCATAGCTCAATTGCAGGCTCAAATGGGGCAACAGGTTGCAGGTGCAAGACGTGGAATGATGCAAGCATACCAGGCTGGTGAAGCTGATACTTCTGGTTTTGCTGGTGCAGGTGCTAGGGACGTAGCTCAACAAAGAGCAATTCAAGGATATGCTGGCGATGCCGCAGCAGGTATACAAGGACTTAGAGCCAGAGGCGAATCTCTTAGACGTGGAATGGCACAATTTGATATTGCTGGACGTGGAATTGGCTTAGAAGAACAAAAATTTGATGTAGGTGCTGGTAGATTCGGTCTTGCTGAAGAAAGGCTTGGCCTTGCTGGGGAAAGACTTGATATAGGTGAAGGCAGATATGATATAGCTGAACGTAAACTTGATATAGGCGCAGAGCGATATGACGTTGCTGAACGTAGGCTGGACATTGGCGCAGGTAGATATGATATAGCCGAAGAAAGGCTTGACCTTAAAAGAGGTGAACTTGATATTGGTGCAGACAGACGTGGTATCGGTGAGCAAGCCTTGCAGGCACAAGAAGCAAAAGAAAAGGCTGACCTTGAAAGGCAGTTAAGCCAGTATGATGTAACAGCTAGGGATCTTGCGGGAAGAAGAGAAGATGTGCGAGGTGGGCTTGCAACTCAACAGCAAAGATTTGCTCAGCAGCAAAAGACAATAAATAGGCAAGTGGGTGAAGTTGCAGCAACAGAAGCTAGGCAAATGACAGGTGTAGGACTTACCAGACAAGCACAACAAGCTGGTTACGACAGAAAAAAGAGTCAGTTAGGTGGACAGCTAAGTGGATATGATCTTCAAGATGCTTCAGATAGACTTAGATTTGACGAACAAGGAGGAAGGCTAAAGTCTCAAGCGCAACAGCTTGGTATTGAAGGTGAGGGAGCTTTAGCAAGATTTACAGAACAAGAAATGGGAGTGAGGTCTCGGGAAGAGGGATTGGGTTTACAGTTAGGAGATGAAGGGTTTCTACAAAGAGGCCTTCAAAATACATTAGGTCAAATGGGTGGACGCTTTGCTGAAGAAGTTTATGGACTTAGAGATCAATATAGTGATGAAGTAAGAAATCGCATACTGGATCTAATTCGTGATGAGGGCATTGATGCTTCTTATAAAAGTGGCGATCCCGATTATGAGGCCTATTATGACCAGCCACAAGTAACAGCAAATTATGGCTATGAAAGTCCACAAGAAGGGGATACAGGCCCCCCAGGTTGGCCTGATGCACAAGCATTTGAAAGGTGGAGGGCGGCAGGTTCAGATCCCGAAGAAGCCCTTACATATGGGTGGGCAGCTCCATATGCTGGTGCCACACCAGGATATAAAGGTGGTTAATAGACTAGGAGAATAATAAATGGAATATTTTACAGTAAGAAATGACCCGTTAAACTCTCTTCTTGATATGCTACCTGGGTATGCATTAGAAATGCGTAGTCAGGACATACAAAGAAGGCAAGAAAGAAGAAGAGTTCAGTTAGCAGAAAAGACACAACGTGAAGAAAGCCGCAGAGCTGAAGATAGATTGGATATGGGTAAAGAACAATTTGGCTGGTCAAGAGAATATTATGAACAAGATCAACTACTAAAACAAACTCAAACCGATTTTTTAAATGCTAAAAGAGCTGTTAGCTCTGATCTGAGAAACCAACAAAAAGAGCACCAGAATTTCCAAGAGAAATATAGTGATCTATTTGATAGGTATGAGGAAACCAAAGCTGGCAAAAACTATAGAGGTCAGGTACTTAATTTTACTGGTGGGGTTTATGATTATACCTTTGAAGATTTTCTAGATGATCGTCTTGATGTAGACTATCCTGGAAAAGTAGCTACCAAGGATGATATAAAATACAAAAAAGTTAAAGAGGAGTTCAAAGCACTTCCTACTTTTGATGTAAAATGGCCTGAGGTTCAAATACCAGAAGGAATAGATATGACCCCTTCATTATATGAATACTGGGCTCAATCTTTAATTCCCTTAAAGGACGAAATGATAAATGAATTATTTTCAGTATATGGTGGCCCACAAGCACTGGGAGTAAACGTAGAATCTGATCCAAGAATTTCAGCTCAGGGTAAAGCAAGAGAACCAAAACCAGAACTAGGTTTGATGGACATGCTTTTTGGTGGTGGCATCCCGACAAGTTGGTAAAATATATAAATGATAGGAGAATGTAAAAATGGCTAATGGATATATACCAGGGTATCAACCATCTTACGGCAACCCCGCACAGATGTATCAGAGGGGTCAGGTTTCTTTATCCAGACCTACAAGTGATCCAGTACAAAGTGCTAAAGATCTAGTTTTTAAATACAATCGAGAACCTAAAAAATATTCAGATAAGCAAGCGGAAAAGATTGCATTCATAGCTGCGAGATTAGGATTGCCATTTAAGGGTGAAAGTAAAGCACTACAGAAGTTCTTTTTTGATACTATAGATAACATAGCATTTGGAGTATTACCAGAAAGTATGCGTCCAGTATCACGTGGTGAAAGTGTATATGGTGAGACTGGAGCTGAGAAGGTAGCTGGTGTTGCAAGCTTATTGGGATACGCAGTTCCAGGTACTATTGGTGCTAGACTAGGTACGAGAGCTCTCTCCGCAGGTATGCAAAGAATCCCAGGAAGAGCTGGAGCTGCTATGAGACGAGGTATGGATAGATCCGCTATGGCAGGTGGACTTACTGCCGCAGGAAGACCAGTTAGCCCAGGAATATTAAACAGAATGGTAACAGGTGGTGCAGCAGGAGCTGGAGCACTTGCCCTATCTGATATAATAGAAGATCCTTTCGGAGCTCCATCCAGAGCCTTAACGGGTGCAGCCTTTGGTGGCGCATTAGGTGCAGCTGGTGCTTTAGGTAGAGGGACAGCAATGACTTTTAATGAACCCTTAGCAGCAGGCCCTAAACTATTAGGTCAAGGCGCAACAAGAATTCCTCAACGAGCAGGTACCGCAAGTGAAGTTGCTTTTGGGGCAGGAGGTAGGCAAGGAAGTAGAGCAGCTACTCAGTATATTTATCCAGATGGTAGAAGCATGACTACGATGCGACCAGAGGCTATTGGTGCTGAATTTAGAGTTGGTAGTATAGTTGAACAGCCTGGTCAAGTACGAAAGATATTTTTAGAGTATGCTCCTAGAGCGGGAAGAACTCCTAGCAGTACTGGTCAATTAAATTTATTTGATTTGGCTTAAAATATGGCCAACGGCTACGGATCAGATCAAGTCCGTTCTTTAATAAATCTATATAGAGCTAACCCAAATTTATTTGACGAAGAACATCTAGAGACTTTAGAGCAAATGGCATCCCAGCAGGGGGTGAACTTTAAGCCTATAAAGGATACTACAACCCTTGGCTCTCTAGCAAAGAATTTCTCAGGTGGGTTTATACGTGGCTTAGTACCACTGGTTCCACCTGATGACCAACCCAGAACAACATACGAAGCAATAGCAAGAAGCTTAGGCCACCTTGCAGGTTTCGCTCCATCCATATTAAGTCTCCCATTACGTGGTGCTACACATGTAGCTGCTAAAGTAGCAGGAGTAGCTGGACGTAAAATATATGCTAAGGAACTAAAGGATAGATTAGCAGGAAAAGCCGCAAGAGAAGTGATGGAGAAAAAGGGCCAGTTTATTGGAGCCAAAGTAGTCAATACATTAGATAAAATGTCTTTACCCATGATTGGGTCTAGGTATATCAAAGGTAAGATGGGTCATGGTATTACCAAGTTAGAACTTGATACCCTAGACTATATGAAGGCTGGTGGAATAGGTAGAGCTATAGCTGAGGAAGCAGTTGGCTTAGGAACTGCGTCTGTCATATCTGATATATGGGCTGGGCCAGATGATTATATGAATGTATTTGTAGGGGGTGCATTAGCGGGTGGTTTCTTTGGAGGTATCGGTAATTGGAGAGCACTTGCTAATAGGTTTGGAGCTGCCAAAACTGAATCTCAACGCAAAGGGGTAGAAAGTGCCTTGAAAGCAGCAGTAGGATCTGCGTTTATGGGCCTTCCCTCTACTCTCAGAAGAGAGCCTATAGAGATGCAGCTATATGAATATCTATTGGGTGGGTTCTTTGGGTATCAGTCAAGGCCAGCACATGAAGTTGCTGGAACTCAATTTTATCAATCACTTCCTACTGATAGACAAACCCTTTCCTTTAGACCAGAACAAGTACCAGGTTTTCATCCAGAAGCTGTACCTACAGATCCAGCAGGTCGAGGAGGCTTATCTAAGAAGGCACAGAAATATGT
>Ga0209128_1002675_pt1 | contig 11403 bp, 27 predicted proteins | sample ETNvirnome_6_100_FD_184072 | JGI IMG/M metagenome (GOLD analysis project Ga0209128, IMG submission 184072) | Marine viral communities from the Pacific Ocean - ETNP_6_100 (SPAdes) (version 2) | ecosystem: Environmental > Aquatic > Marine > Oceanic | place: Pacific Ocean | collected 2013-06-19 | reverse complement strand
CTCCTCAACTTCTTCCTCATTCTCGCCGTCAGCAAGCTCTTCAACAGCTTCGGTGCTATCATCATCAGCGAGATCATCAATCTCCTGAATCTTCTCATCAGCCTCAACAACTTCCTCAACAACTTCAACACTTGCTGGCGATCCAATTTCACTCTCTATGTGTTCAACCGAGAGATGCCTTCTTGCAGCCGAAAGAGTTGTTGCTGTATAGTTAACGAGACCTGCGTCATAATTCCTCATAATCTTCTTAGCTTGACGTGTGTTCATTTCTATCTCCTAGTGATCTTAATCTATGACCACAATTTGTATGCTATCTTTGAAGCCTCATTCAACGCATCGCTGAGCTTTATGACATTGCCATTTCTAGTTTCAGGTGAAACTGAATAAACAAACCCATCAACAAGAAGAATGATTGGAAAGACTGGGCTCACCTCTATTTCATACCTCCCAGGGCCTTTAGTCTCGACAATCATTACAACTGGAATTGGCCCAATAAAGCAAATCGATCTGTCCTTCCTGACGTGAGCAATAATCAACTCAAAGAATGCGATGATATATGGGCTCAGGATCATCATCAGGACGATCACAAAGAACATCAAAACTGACACTCTGCGTCGTGGTACTCATGCAAAATACACCTTGGAAGTCCAGGAAGATTCTGCATTGTCCTGTCGCACCTGTTATATGAAACAGCACCTAAGTCTTCGACAAGAACAATGTGTCCACACGTAGAGTCAAAAACATGGCTAGCAATTTCAAATTCAGCACTCTCTGAGAGTTTATTTAACTTTAGTTCAAGCTCTTTAGCAGACCTTGCCTCAACAGCTCTATAGCTCATTAATGTAATCCTTCTTCAAGTCATTCATTGCTGAATGTTACATCAATTCAAACTTGATTTCAGACGAATTGGCCTGGTGGTGGAATCATCAAGTCTTCTCTCTTAATTACATCAAGGAGTCTAACAACTGGACTCGTACCGGCGAGCGCAGGAAGTTCAAGCAGATGAAGCCTTCCTCTACCTTGTGGGCCAGTCTCTGTCCATGTATGAGTAACACCAGGGCCAACAATAGACCCAGGATACATGATTGGAATCAAAATCTTCTGTGCATCTGACACAGCTGAGATCTTAATCTTGGCCGATCCAATCATCTGCTCAAACTCTTCAGCCGTTGCTCTTGTCTTTGGTGCAGCATCCTCAAGATCATCAGCAATGGTGAGCTTGGACTCAGCCATCCTCTTTCTTGCCAGCTCCTTCTTCTTGCTACTCCTTGTTCGATTCATCTTCTTCACCTTGCGGTTGAGGGTCAATTGGCGAGCTGTCAGTCCATTCACTTGGGAAGTCAATGCCAGTCTTGAGATCGACAACTGGCTTCACTTCGCCATGTGCTTTCCTATTCCTGATTGATGGATTCCTGTCGTCCTTAGCGAGTGAGCTCTTAATCTGCTTAAGCAGAGGATGATCCTTGAGAACTTGCATACTATCTCCATGAAATGGTCGGGGCGAGAGGATTCGAACCTCCGACCACCTGCTCCCAAAGCAGGTGCGCTACCAGACTGCGCTACACCCCGAATTATTAGCTGTCGAGATTTCCAAGAGGAATTGAATCTTCATCGAGTGAGACAGCTTCCATGTGTGTGCTGGCTCGCCATCTTTTGGCTCGCCATTCTCACCAAACGTAAGAGCAATCAACCTATCGCTGCGTGCAACAATCTTATTCCTTGCCTTGAATCCATCATAGTTCGTGAATCTAACATTTGCTTTGCTAGAGTGTGACAACCTGTGTGCAGCATCAAGAACACTAAGGCTCCAGATGCCTGTGACATTTGAAAATCTCTCGTGATATCTGTTTGCTGTTCTACCTGGATTCTTCCAAAAACTGGACTGCCAGTATCAACAAATTTCTTTTCGAGTGGATCCCATCCGCATGGCATATGAAGTTTAAGGTCTGCTCCTGTGTCCATGAGCCAAAGGTGGACAGCAACATGATCCATCCATGCTGCTCCACCAGACACGAGCGTTACCTCATTCCAATCAAGTTCCCAAAGACCGCCAATCAGCTTGTGGCACTCTTTAACTGCTGAGGAGAATAGCTTCGCTGTCATCTTATTACGATCACTGCCTCTACCAGCACTTCCAATGATGACACAATTGTTCTACTCATCTTTTATTAGCTCCATATACATAGCAACATTAAGCTTTTCTCTGAGGATAAAATATCTTTCAGTCCACTCTGGATCATCAGGATCAAAACCAAGGCTTGCGGTCACACAAACGTGAAGTGTGCATAGCTGTCTATGCTCTGGGAGGGCAATGCATCCATCCTCACCCATGAGTGGCAATGACTTGTGATTTGTTTGTTCAAGTTTCAGTCCAGCAACTTGAGCTGCTTCAATAGCTATCTCACAATACTCAGGACTGCAACATCTATTTGGTGTTACAGCTGATGAAAAACACCTTGGTGACTTACCACACTTTTCATTGGTCAACTCGCACATCTCTTGCCAAAGCTGCTTAACATCTTCAACTATCATGTGTTCCACATCATTCGAACCTCAGCGCCAACTCGATTGGCATAAAACTCGTGACTAGCTTCAATCAAAAACATACATGCACTTGAGGTAGAAGGAAATACTACAGTCACTTTTCCAGAGTCACTGAAGAAAACAATCTTTCCTTTGTGACCAGCAGCAAGCTTTTCAATCTTACTTCGTGCTGAAACCCTACCAAGCTTCTTTGTGCTATGCGTCATTGGCTATTCAGGATCGCCAGGGAAGGACTGCCAATGAGTGACGACACACGTTCTGCCACTTGGCGACCTCCAGAGCTTGTCAGTTCTGTCATACGCTGCAAGCCACTTTGCTACATATGGCTTCACAATGTTTGCAAGCACAGGCTTAGCGTTGATTGGAAGCTCATTCTTAACGCTAAGCCATCCATGCTTATCTGGAGCTGGCTTCTTCGCTCTCACAGGCCTCTTCTTTGCAGGCCTCTTCTTTATTACTTTCGCCATTATTAACCTCGCTTATGCTGACGCGCCATGAAAAGCTTTAGACTGTTGTCTTGTGTAATACCAATGTGCTGATGACACTTAGTTCCTTTTAGAATCCATCGAGTGCATAGAGTGGCTTGCTGCGTGAGCTGACCACATCGAACAAAGTTAATATGATACGCACATCTATAGTCGCCAGGATGGCTTACTTGGCATTTGCAGACTTCACACTCATCATTGTATTGATTGCACATCTAAAATCCCTCACAGTCCTTCACAAGCACCTTGCGTTAACCATTAGGAACATAATAGCATCAAACAATCTCATTGTGTCGTTTGATCACATCTGGTCCCACACATCAACTCTAGCCTTCTTAGCTAGATTCCTCTTGTAGGCTTTCCAACACTGAATGCACTTCTTGCACGTTGGCTTCTTAGCTTTTGACTCTTTATCACCTATATACCATGCACAGAGCGTTGCGCCAGGATATCTTGGCTGCTCAATGTGGATGGTTCCGGCCTTAGAGTTCTTGATCAGCTTCGGCTTGATCCTCTTGGTCATAACTTTTCCCATGGTCCCCAGTGTTCATGTTCTAGGACAAGAGCTCTTGCTTCATCCTCTGTGTATCGAATGCACTTAAGCGGATTAATCTTCCCGATACTGTAATAGTCAGCCTGAGCAACCTTGATGTCTCTCCCCATTGACAAGTCCCAGCAAATTCTGATTCCATTGAACGTGTATTCAAGCCATGCGTGGCTGTACTTCTCAAATGGAGGTCTTGTTAGAGTTGGCCATCCGTGAACTAATATCATGCCATGTGGATTGTGTGTGAGAAAGCTGATTAGACGAAAGCATGAGGCTTTATAGCAGTCTCCTGTCTTTTCATTGCTCATATCAATTCCAATTAACAGACTGGAGGATAACTCTTGTGTGAACCCACCAGCATCCTACGTCAGAGCTACCAGGAAATGTAACCGTATCACCAGAGAAGATGTCAATCCAGACATCATTGATAAGCCTGCAGATTTGATACTCTCCATCGCCAAACTCAAACATATCATCATCTTGAGAAACCGCAAGAAGACAGTTGTCAACTTGCTCTGAAGGCACAATCTCCATGATGTCCATATCCACTCCTAAGGAAAGTCAAGCTGCTCTGCTGGCTCAATGTAGTCTTTTCTATTGAGGCGAGTGAAGTCAGTCTGTGTTGACAAAACTACTTCAGTCTCAAATGGCCTGCCATCTCGAATGCCAAGGATTCTGATGAGCGCTGGTGGGCTGTAGATTCCACTGTTGACATCTTTCACTTGCTTCAGAGTTGACGTTCTTACTACAAAGTTGATGTTTTCATGCATGTAAGTATATATCACAAGTGGATCTCATTGTGTTGCACCTTACTTGTCCTTGTCAATCTTCTTCTCGTTATAGCTAATGAATGCAACAAGCCCAAAGAAGGCGATCGTCACATAGACAAAGGCTTCAGGCCAAGACATGTCTATCCCTTCTCGATCACAGGGGTTGTGGCCTTCACAAATCCTGGACATGTCCAAGAGCTATACGATCCAACATTGATGTTGGCAAGCCACTCTTGTACTGCAACTGAATGCTGGTGGGACATACACTTCTTAGGCTCATTCTTCCTAGAGTCGTCAACTGCTATGAATTGAACACAGTTGTGGCAGTACTTTTCGATTGGAGTGCTCATGTCTTCCTTGCAATCGCCAAGCTTCAGGCTTCTGATCGTCTTCGCCGCAAAGAATAGTGAGTCAGCAACGGCAGCTTGCTCCTCAGTCCAAGCACGTCCACCAACAACAAGCCTCTCACAGATCTTGGCGCAGCTCTCAAATGTCTCGGCGATCATAGCTCTAGTCTTCTGATCATATGTAGAGTCAGCAAGTGCACTCCTGAGTTGGTTGCGCTCCTCAAGCAACTCTTCGACATCGACAGCAAGATTGTCGCACCTGTCGGTCTCATTGTCTCGCTGTTCAATCAGGCTGTCAACTTGAGCCTCAAGGATAAGACATCTCCTCGTCTCAATATCCCGTTGCTCGAGCGCAGCCAGGAGGTTGTTGTCGCAAGTGGCGTGTAGCCATTTAAGTAGTTTTGTCATGTTCGTAGTATGCTTCACAAGTGTAGTTAGAGTTGTCGTTGTTCAATTCCACTTCACCTACCTGTTTGGGCTTTTGCTCACGGCTTCAGCTTGTTGAACACAGTCTCGCCATCAACAGCAATCGCAAGGGCTCCAGAGACGTAGAGGATCCCAATCTCCACAATATGCTCATGGAGGATTTCTCGTCCATCCTCCTGTGGAACGATCACCCTCACTTTGAGGAGGTGGTCAGGCTGGATGAAGGTGAGGGTGCGTCCAGGCTTCTTCACGTCAGCAGGCAAGACCTTGATTGCAGAAACAACAGGCTCATAGCCAGGACAGTGATCTGGCTTGTGGTGCGGTGTTCGTGAGAGGTGCTTCAAAAAGCTATTCACGGATTCTGACTCCGTGGCACCACGACAAGACGTGAGGAGTGGTGAGATGCGAAGGTTAGAGCACTTATGGCAGAGGGTGGTTGGATGGATGGAAGGGGATGATTGTGCGTCAGTCATGAAAGTACAATAACACAATGGATTCTAAGTGTGTCAGGAGGTCGCTCAGAGGGATTGTGATTCGCTGTTGGGTGGGAGGATGAGTGCATGTATGGATGGGTGGGTCAAGGAGCTTGTGGAGCGCATGGGAGGATGTGGACCAAGATGTGAATTGGGCTTGTGAACACGGGGTGGGGATGGGTGTGTTCGGGCTGACCGAATGTTCATGGAAATATACTCGCTCAGATTGGGCGGGTCGTTGAGGCTGTGTGGGCTGTGTGACTGTGTGACTGCTTCGACTGGTCGAGAGTGGTGGGGGATGTGGTGGACCTCTAGGCTGTGTATGGTCTGCACCATACCCGAATGTTCTGCAAAAACTTGCTTGAAGTGTGTGGGGGCTAGACATATGCATGACGCGACGTGTCAATAACAACGATCAACACGTCGTGCACGCATCGAAAAAAATCGACGCGCACACGACGTTTTGTTGTTGACGTTTACGCGTTGTTCGCGATGAACGCGTCGATCGCGTCGTCATCGTTGAACGATTCGATTTCGATCGTGTCATCGTTCGTCATGTCGTCATCGCACATCAACATGTCGCACATCGCATCGATGCGCGCGTCGTGCACGTGACGCGACGTGTCGTCATTCGTGACGCGTCGCACGACGTTCGCGTTGTCGTTGATGTTGACGACGTTGCGACGCGTCATGCGCGCGTTCAACGCGTCGCGCATCATGTTGATCGTCGCGCGCGTGCGCGTTTCAACGTGTGCGATGTCGCGCGACGTGTCGTGCGTGCGCGTCGTCGCGTCGCGTCGCATGTTCGTCGCGTTCGTGTTGTTGCGACGCGCGATGATGTCGTTGCGAATGTGATCGTTTTGATCGTCATCGTTCATGATCGCGTACGCAACGCGATTCGCGTACACGATTCGCGACGTATCACGCAACGTTCGCAAATGACGACGCGTGATTTTTGTCGTTGTTTGCATCGCATTCGCGATCGTTCGCACGTCGATCGCGTTGTTCGCGTTGATCGCGTGCAACGCGACAATGCAATCGAAAATGTTGTCGCGCGTAATGATGATGTGCATGTTCGTTCGTTTCGTTCGTTGCAACGTTTATTCGTTGTCAACGCGTTCATTGTACACGTTGACACGTCGAAAACACGCAGATCGACGTCATTCATTTGCATACAATCGTCGATTTATCATTCGACATTGAATGACAATCATTGACACGATCGCGCACGATCATTGATCGTGCCAATGTGCGATCGCAACATGACGAATTGTGCGTTTGCAACATTTTGCTGCGATCGCACATTTTGCTGCGATCGCACATTTTGCTGCGATCGCACATTTTGCTGCATGTGCACATTTTGTTGCGATCGCACAAATCTCACGCGAGTGGGTTCCACCTGACAGTGGAGGGTGGAGACTGAAGACTGGGGTGGGGTGGGGAGGGGCCGAGGCGGCAGAACGGGGCTGGCTGCTAGACCGAGCTGGCGGCAAGCGGCCGCAAGTCAACGGGGTTCCGAATCTCCTCGGTCTAGTAGGTGCGTAGTCATGCAGCACACGGATCGGATCTGCTAGAGTGAGGAGTGAGGAGTATAGTGTGTTGGTATGCAGATTGCATGGCAGCATGGCGTGGTGTGCCGCACACGGCATAGACACACGGCCACACAAGGACTCCTAGGCCGCCAAGGATGGCATAGACACGACACGGACGCAGTCACGTTGAGGCATGTAGTCACGATGCGTTAGGAGGCCATACGTTGGCTCGTCGGCCTAGTAGTATTATATATAGATCGCGTCCGGGGTTTTGACTTTTTGGTCAATCCCTACACTAGGGGGTCTACCTCCTCGGCCGTGGAGTGATTGTGATCACGCGCACACGCCTCCTCGGCGTGTGCGTGATCTCGTTGTGTCAGGGGTAGCGGGTGACGGGTTCGTCGTTCAACGCATCTCGGAGATCGTAAATAATGTCGAGGAGGGTTTGAACATCGTCGTCGAGGGTCGAGCGGGCGTTGTTGTTTTCTCGATCGATGACATCATCTCCTCGGATGTAATCAACGCACGCATCGATCATCGCGTCGGTGAGGGTGAGGGCGAGGGCGTCGGTGAGGGTGAGTGGGTTTGATTCGTTCGATTCGTTGTTCGTCATGCACACAATATACAACATAACGGGCTCGATGTCAACGGGGGAGAATGCGATTGAGCGCACGATAGACTCCTCGGCCGTGGAGTACGGTGTAGACACGGATCAGCAGGGGTATGCAATAAGTGTGCCGGAGGAGAGTGGCGATTGGCACACGCACGGTGCAGACCCTCTCGGCCGTGGAGAGCGGTGCGGCCCCGGGCGGTGCGGCCGGGCGCCGGAGGGGCCTCCTCGGCCGAGGAGAAATGTGGTGCGGAGTAACTGGCCCTAAACCAGCTTGAAGAAGACTGAAGACTGGGGCCCGCCGCCGGAGGTGGAGTCCGGCGACGGCGCAACAGTCAGCTAGCGAGTGAGAAGGCGTGAGCGAGAGCATTGAGAGGAGTGTCATCAGTCATCACGTTCGAGATCAGGTCGACAGTGACGATGATGTAGTACTCATCCTCGTCCAGCTCATCCTCAGGGCAGTCACCATCGCTGGTGTCCACGATCATCTCACCCTCATCCAGCTCCAACCACTCAGGCTGAGAACAGATGTCGAAGAGCGAGCAGATGCATGAGATGGTGCGCGGGTAGGTCACAGTCAAATCGTTGTTCGTCATGCATGTAGTATACATCATGGGGACTCTGTTGTCAACAGGGGAGTATATGTATAGATCGCGTCAGGGGGTTTGCCTATTGGCCTGATCTGTACACTAGGGGGACTGCTCGGCCTGGGAGTTAGCATTCCTCTCATCGTGTGGTTAGCACGAGTCGAGTTTGTTTAGCCGTGGATGATGGTCTTGGCGACGTGCATCGCGGAGCGGTAGAGGCTCTTGGTCGCGAAGCGCATCGAGACGAAGGCGGTTCGGAACTCGTGGACATCGAGTCGCGTCTCGGCCTTGATGTCAGGCAGGTCATCCAGGATAAGGTTGTAGCGGCGGGTGATCGCGTTGAGCATTTCGTTCGTCATGTTTATAGTATACACGAGGGGCTCTCGATTGTCAATGAGGGAGAGTGCGATTGCGGTGCGGGGCGAACTCCTCGGCCTAGTAGCATGAGCGTGTGGCCTCGAACCTGCTGGTGAGGCAGGCGAGGCGTGGTGTCAGTCGTCGAGGAGGATGAGCGTGGAGTCATGCAGGCGCGAGGCGTGAGCACAGGAGTTCACGAGCTCGAGCTGGTCGAGGATGAAGTTGAAGGACCACTCGAGCTCCTGCGCGTGGCGGAGGAATCGAATGACGGTGAGGAGGTTGATTCGCATGATGATCTCCTATGCAATGGCGATGGTGCAGGAGTAGAAGCAGGGGATGAAGTAATCGATGAGGGAGTCAGGGAGTACGTTGTAGTCCGAGAAGAGGTAATCAAGGTGGCTGTACAAAATGCGTTCGTTGATCATGCATACAGTATACAACATCTTAGCTTGGTTGTCAACAGTGGAGATCAGACACAGACACACAGAAAGCTCCTCGGCCAGGGAGTGAGTGAATAGTGACAGGCTCCTCGGCCTAGTAGGCATTATCACCAGCACAGCACGTGGAGACGTGTGTGCGTTAAATCAATCGGGGAGGTTTATCGCGACATTGAGAAGGTCTCGGAGCGTGTCGTCGTCGAGGAGAATGTCGACAAATGTTTCATCTCCACCGCTGTCTTCATGCTCCGCGATGATGTTCATGAATACCAGCGCGTCAGAGTCAACGTCGGAGTACACATCGAAATCATAATTGACACTGGAGGTTTCACACGATGAGAGATCCAGCTTGGCGAACATTCGATGATCGTCAGAGAAGTACCAGTATTCCGAGTCATCGGAGGTTGCGATGGTTTCCATCGTGCGGGCGGTGGCGATCAATGTTGCAATTCGTTTCGTCATGCATACATTATAACAAAGAAGACCTCGATTGTCAATGGGGGAGTATGGTGTTGGCGACACAGCAGACTCCTCGGCCGAGAGGGTAGGTGAGGTCGGTGCGGGAGGGAGAGGGTAGGTGAGGGCTCGGTGGCAAAGGCCCCCTCGGCCGTGGAGACTTTTCCACCGACTGCAACCAGCTCTAAACAAGACTGGTAGAGACTGAAGACTGGCGTGCCTCACACAGACACAAGCAACAGACAGATCCACGGCCTTACGCCCTGACTGGGAACACGTCAGCGAAAGTACCGAGAGGGGAATTGTCGGCCATCACGTTCGAGATTAGATCGATGGTGACCACGAGGTGGTACTCGCTGCGCTTCATGTACTCGTCTCGCCAGCCATCCTGAACGGTGTCGACGATCATCTCACCCTCATTCAAGGGCAGCCACTCGGCTTGGGTGCTGATATCGAAGATCGAGCAGATGCATTCGACAGTGCGCGGGTACGTGACAGGAAGGTTGTTCGTCATCATGTGTATAGTATACGCGATTTAGACTTGTTTGTCAACGGTGGAGGTCTTAGTAGATCGCGCGAGGGGGTTTGCTTTTCTACTCACTTCTCGGCCTAGGGGGCTGTTCTACTCACACACCACACAAAGACGTCAGGTTCGTCAGAGATTATCGATTTTTGAATCGTTCACAGATCTCAAGCAGAGCAGCTACATCATGTTGATCATCATGCGAGCAGAACTCAGAGAACAGTGGAGCTCGGTGCATGAGAAGCCAAAAGAGATCAACCTCCTCACCGACATCACCGGAGTTAAGCTCACCATAAAGAAGGCCCTGGCGAATCTCCTTCTCCAAGATGACAGTGGAATCTTCGAATCGATAGAGAAGCTCCGCGTCCTGAGAATCGATGTAGTGGGTGAGAGTCATGTTGTGATGTTCGTTTGTCATGCATACATAATAGCATAATGAGCCTCTGTTGTCAATTGGGGAGCATGTAATAGATCGTGTCCGGGGTTTTGCCTTTTCTCACACTTTTCGGCCTAGGGGGTTTATCTCACTGGCACATGACGCGGAGGCGTCAGAGGTGCGAGTGGTGTTAGGCAGTTGAGCAAGGCAAGTTGTCAGCAGAACCAAGCGAGGATGATGGTGGGGACGAATGGAGGGAATTTGACGAGGTGGTTGTCAGAGTCGGCGAAGTCGACGAAGAGATCGTTCGCGATGGCACATTCAATATTGGCGATGGCGGTGCAGACATCTCCGTCGGGCGAGACGACACAGCCGTGGTCGTTATCGACATCTTCGTATAGGAAATCTTGGAAGCGAGGGTCGGTGAGAATCTTCTCAGCCTCACATTCAATGGTCAGGAAGAACAGCGCGAGGAGAACGTTGCATCGTTCAATGAGTTCATCGCGGGTGGTTAGCGCGGCGTCTCGGCCGGCAGCCAGCCGTCGGTCAACTCGACGGAGGTGAGGTCGCCCTTCTGCGCGGGGTCGATGGGGGTGTAGTCGGCGTGGTAGCGGCTCAGCTCCGCTTCGGTCATCGGGTCGGCCGTGTTCTCCAGGGCCACGTATGTCCGCTCCCCGCTGGGCAGGTCCTTGTCGGTCCCGCCCAGCGGGCACCAGCTCGCGTGGTCACCGCCCTGGCACACGCCGCAGGTTTTCTCAGTCATCTCTCTCTCCTCCATCCTTGTGCAGCTTGGCGGTCACGCCCAGGGCTTCCAGGGCGGTGACGATGATTCGTTCATTCGTTTTGTTCATGTTCATAATATAACACAAAAGGACTCGGATGTCAATGGGGGAGTTCGGCGTTGACGATACGGCAGACTCCTCGGCCAGGGAG
>Ga0209128_1002674_pt1 | contig 11403 bp, 11 predicted proteins | sample ETNvirnome_6_100_FD_184072 | JGI IMG/M metagenome (GOLD analysis project Ga0209128, IMG submission 184072) | Marine viral communities from the Pacific Ocean - ETNP_6_100 (SPAdes) (version 2) | ecosystem: Environmental > Aquatic > Marine > Oceanic | place: Pacific Ocean | collected 2013-06-19 | reverse complement strand
AACAAGAATGAATCTTACCGAGGCCAAACTTAAGCATCTCGTTCTCGAGGAAGTCCATCGCTATTTAATTGAGCGCGACCGACTCTTGTTAGAATCTATTATTAAAGAAGAAGTAGAGCTTCATCTCTTAAAAGAAGAGTTGGTTTATCTAAACGAGGTTTGTTTAAATGAAGGGGTGATGAGTTACCTTAATAAACTTTTCGGAGGTGATGAAGAGAAATGGAAAGAGATCGTAGATGGTGCCTCCGAAGGGAAGTCTCCTGAAGAAGTATTACCAGATAAAGAGACATTCACAGGTTGGCCAACCAAACGCAAAATGGCCCTCTTGGCTCTCGTTGCGGTTCTTTTTGCCGGCGGTATGGATTTTGCCACCGGATATTATGATGTTTCAACCCAATCATCAACAGCCGCTGAAATGATTAGAGATACAATGGAAGATGCCCAACAGCGCGCCCAAGACATTAGTAACTTTAGAGAGTTGGCAATTCAAGATGCATCCGCCGAGGGAGATTTTGGAGGCATGCCCACTGATCAAGATAGTGTTGATAAGGTTATGAACGATATAAGAAACAATTATATGCTCCAAGATGCGCCTTTGGATCCTGCAGGTGGTATGGGATACGCAACCGGCCAAGGACAAGCTACTGATTATGCGTTTGTTCCTGCTTCTGATATTTCTGACGATACAGTATTGCCTTTCTCGGGAATGACTAAAGGTGATTTTGAAACTCTCTTAAGGGTACAATGGTTGGCTGGGGCAGGCGGTGGCGATCAGCAATTGGTGGATTATGTCACAGGAGGAGATAAGCCCGGCTCCTCCACGTTCTGGTCATATCAAGATAGTATGCAAGCCCCAGTCGTTGACGAAAGAGGCTCATCGCCCGAAATGCAAGATCAAATGTTAGATATGTATGGGGATGTGGGAAAAACCACTCTGATATTGCCGCTAGAGTGGTCTGTAGCTTACGATGTTTTACAGCAACGTCATGCGGCCGGCCGAATATAGGGATAATTTTTCTTGCATTGGGGCAACTAGTGTGGTATGATATATCATGAATGCGATTAAGAAGGTAACCAGATTTTTCAGCCAGACAATTGTAGAGGCTGTGTTTTTTTCAATGGTTTTTTATATGGCATTCTTTTTTTTCCAAGCATTCTAGGAGGGATATGTGAAGTTCGCGCACGTTAGCGATACCCACATCAAAAATTTAAAATATCATTATGAATATCGGGTAGTTTTCGAGCAGCTTTATGAAGCGTTAAGAGAAGAAAAGGTCGATTACATCATTCATTGTGGTGACATAGCACACACCAAGACACAAATCTCACCAGAGTTTGTGGATATGTGCTCACATTTTTTTGAGAACCTTGCCAGCATCGCCCCAACATATATTATCTTGGGAAACCATGATGGCAATTTAAGAAATAGCAGCCGGCAAGATGCAATATCTCCGATTGTTAATGCGCTTGATCATTCCAATCTGCATTTGTTAAAAGATTCAGGCGAGACTGATATAAACGACAAGGTCTGTTTGAATGTGCTTTCGGTCTTTGACCGAGACAATTGGATGAAGCCAAGCGATCCTGAGAAGATCAACATCGCACTCTATCACGGTTCAATCAGCAAATGTAAAACAGACACAAACTGGACGATGACATTCGGCGAAGATGAGATAAGCATCTTTGATGATTTTGACTTCGCAATGCTCGGAGATATTCACCGCCGTCAGTTTTTAGACGCTGACGGCCGCATTTGGTATTGTGGAAGCACCGTCCAGCAAAACCATGGCGAGACAAACGATAAAGGCGTTTTGATTTGGGATATTAAATCCAAGGATGAATGGGATATTGAGCCCATTGTTTTTAAGAATCCGAAGCCCTTTATAACTTTGGAGCTTTCGCCTCGCGGAAGAATGCCTCGCAAGGCCAATGTGCCCGAAGGTTCGCGCCTGCGTCTTGTGAGTCTCAATAACTTACCGCTTGATGTTATGAAGCGGGCCATGGATATTGCCAAACACAGATTCAATCCAGAATCGATTGCATTCTTGAATAGAGCAGCAGGCGAACGAGGATCGGTAGAAGAAATCACAAGCACAATTAAAGCGGAAAACCTTCGGAGCATTAATGTTCAAGAAGAATTCATCGATGAGTACTTGAAAGATTATCAAGTAGGTGATGAAACTATTGAGAGAGTGTATGAACTCAACCGCAAATACAACAAAATTGTGGAGGACAATGAAGAAATCTCCAGAAATATTAACTGGAAGCTGCGATCTTTCAAATGGGATAATCTATTTAATTATGGAGAAGACAATGCCATTAACTTTTCTAACCTCTCGGGCATTGTTGGAGTATTTGGAAAGAACTTTACTGGGAAGAGTTCTATTATCGATGCTATTCTTTACACTCTCTTTAATACAACGAGCAAGAACGAGCGCAAGAATCTTAACATCATTAACCAACACCAAGAAACCGGAAACGGAAAGTTAGAAATTGAAATCGGTGAGAAGATATATTCAGTAGAGCGCTCATCAGAGAAATACACTAAGCGGCTCAAGGGCGAAGAAACTCTCGAAGCCAAGACAAACTTGAACTTTGAGGTTTATGACTGCACGACGGGAGAGACAACTTCATTAAACGGCATTACACGCAATCAGACGGACGCTAACATCCGTAAGCGGTTCGGGACTGTTGAGGACTTTTCGATGTCTTCACTGGCCTCTCAACACGGCGCATTGTCATTTATTGATGAAGGTTCGACACGACGTAAGGAAATCATGGCTAAGTTCTTGGATTTGGAGATGTTTGATAAGAAGTTCAAGCTCGCCAAAGAAGATTCCATCGACGCCAAAGTTCTTTTAAAGAAGCACGAAGATCGAGAATACGATAGCGAGATTGAAGAAGCTATGCAAGAACTGCTGGAACTTAGAGTTAGCACCGAAGACAGTAAAGCATTTTGTAATATTTTAAAACAAGAGTTGGATGTTCTGTCAAAACGTTTGGCTGTTGTTGATGAACAGATTAATTCAATCCCCAGCGAATATCTTAACATCACGCTGCTTCTGAGACAACAAAAAGAAAAGCAGACGCGAATCATTTTACTTGAAGAGAAGATTCAAGAACAGAGAGAACTGATTGATCTAAAACACCAAAAGCTTACAAAGTCAAAGATGTTTATAGAAGGTGTGAATATAGATGAGCTTGTTGAAAAGAAGCATCAAATCGAAACTCTTCAAGAAGATATCAAGAATCTCAACGAAGAGTTAGCTGACGTTAACAAACAAGCGGGATTGCTTTCTGAAATTCCTTGCGGCGATCAGTTTCCGACATGTCGCTTTATTAAAGAAGCGCACATTCAAGTAGCAAATCGCTATACTTTTGAAGTAGAGTTGGAAGATACTCTTAAAGAACTAGAAGCGATAGAGCCAGACAAAGTTGAAAAGCTAGCAGAACAACTTCAAAAGGCGCAAGTGCTTCTTCAAAAGACAGACAAAGAGCTTTCAAACTTGAAGTTAGGCAGAGAGCGAAACAAGAACTCCAAAGCAAATCTTGAATATGAGTTGCGCGAGGTTGATTCAAACATCGAAGAATATAACCAAAACAAGGACGTGATTGAGAATCTCGAGAAGTTGTTTAGCAAGAAGGCAAGTTATGAGATGAGAGTCGAAGGGAAAGCATCCAAGATTAAAACATGCGAAGATAAGACGCTTGAACTTGTCAAACGCATTGGTTCTTATGAACAAAAAGCGCAGACACTAAAAGAGCAGAAGCAAGAACATATAGATTTACAGAGCAGTTACGCTGCGTATGACTTGCTCATGCAGTGCATGCATCCCAACGGAATTGCTTACGACGTTATTAAAAGGAAGATTCCAGTCATCAATCAAGAGATTGCGAAGATTCTCGCAAACATCGTTGACTTTGAGGTTTTCTTTGAGAGCGCAGGCAACAAGCTTGACATTTTCATCAAGCACCCAAAACACGAGGCAAGACCTATTGAAATGGCGTCGGGAGCCGAGAAGACGATGGGTGCGATGGCTATTCGTTTGGCGTTGCTTTCGGTGTCGTCATTGCCCAAGGGCGATCTTTTTGTGCTTGATGAGCCGGGCACAGCGTTAGATGAAGAAAATATGGAGGGGTTTATTAGGATCTTGGAACTAATTAAAGTGTATTTTAAGAATGTTTTGCTTATCTCGCACCTTGATTCTCTCAAAGATTGTGTTGATCAGCAAATCGTTATTGAGAAGAAACAAGGATACGCAAGGGTAAACCAATGAAAATATCAAAATCACAACTCCGCGAGATTATAGAAGACGAACTGCGCAAGGATGCGTTGCAAGAGGATTATGAAGAAGAGGAGGAAGATATTGAAGTAGAAGAAGATGCGGCGCGCATCCAGGAGCGCTCTGGTCTTGAACAATCAATAGAAGCGCTCGTTCAAGAAGAGCTTGAGAAAGATTTGGAAGAACGCAAAAAAAAAAGAAGCGTAAAAAGCGAAAGAAGAACCCATGGGCGATCTGCACGGCAAAAGTAGGTCGGAGTGATAAAGACAAATACGAAAATTGTGTATTATCTGTTAAAGGAGAAAAATAACAATGAAAATCACCAAGTCCCAACTTAAACAGATTATTCAAGAAGAAATGCAAGGACTCAAAGAAATTATCGGTGATGATCGCGGTCCAATGGGCGCCCTCGATCTGATCCGTGACAGCGTAGAAGATATCGAAGATGCCATTCAAATGCTGGAATCTGAAGAAGATGTTTCAGGGATGCTCTTTCATGTAATTAACCGCCTCGGCGAGGCATTGGAAAAGCTAAAATGAAAATCACCAAGTCCCAACTTAAACAGACAATTAAAGGAGAAAAATAACAATGAAAGGCAAATTAGATAAATTAGTTGAGAAAGCGATTTCTCGCAAACTATTGGTATGGGTTACGGCCACCGGCCTAATGCTCACTGCCAATCTGGCATCATCCGATTGGGTGATTATCTCTGGGTTATACCTAGGTGGTCAGGGTGTCATTGATGCCATTGCGAAACTCAGAGGAAGCTAAATGAATGCGGCTAACCTTTTCCGCTTTTTAAAAAGAAACTGGAAGGAGACATTGATAATAATATGTCTCCTTACAGCACTGGGAAAGATGCGCCTTGATTATAAACGCTTGGAAAATATGCATGAAACAATGCGTACAAGCTTACAAGATCAGATTGCTGGTTTACAGCATATTCATGAAGAAGAGTTGCGCCAACGTGATGTGGCTTTAACCGCATATAAAGATCAACTAGATAAGATTGAGAAGACATACGAGAAAGATCTCGAAACGATTAAAGTGGAGCGAGAAAAAAAGTATCAAGAGTATCTCCATCAATTTATTCGAGACCCCGAGCAATTAGCAAAAGATGTTGAGGCGCTATTTGGATTTGAATATGTTGAGTAGCTTACTATTATTATCCAGCATAGCTTTGGCCGATGCGCCAAAGTTTTCTGTTTTAGGGGAACTCGAACCAGCACCGTTTGAGGGTGTTTTATTCGATCCAGAAGCAACAGCGATTTTAATGTCGGAGAAGGAGTTTTGGAGTTCGGAGTGTGATTTGGAAATTGAATTTCAATTAGATAAACAAGCGACAAAATATAAGTTAGAATTCGAGAACGCACAAATAAGTTATAAAGCAGCTTCCGATGAGTGTGATTTAATGCTTGAACAAAAGGATTTGGAGATTGAAAAGTTGCAGAAGGTCTTAAAGAAACAGTCGCCCTATCAGAAGTGGCTTTGGTTTGGTGGCGGTGTTGCTGCCACGGTTTTTGTTGTTAATCTTGCCACAAACTTGGTCACCGCCGGCAAATGAAGAAAGAAGATCCCAATCAAATAGCCGCTGTTGAAAAAGCCATCGCAGAAAAGTATGGCAGCGAAACTATCCAGAATCCCCGCGGAAATTGGGACGAGACCAAAGAAAAAGAATACCTCGAACAAATGAAAGAGTTTTATCAAAAGACTGAGCAAAATGAAGCATGGCAAGAAAAAGTGGATGTAAATGGTATAAAGATATCAAAAAAACTATTTAATAGAGAATCTTTGAAATGTTGTCCTATTTGCAACTCGTTTGCAAAAAAATCAATGGACGATGTTTGTCTCGTCAAGTTTGACTGTTGCCACAAATGCTACATTCAATTTGTAGAGGATAGAGAAGAGAGATGGTTAAAAGGATGGAGACCAAATAATGGCTAAGAAAAACGCAGTTACAGTTTTAGATGTGGTACAAGGGCTTGCGCAAGCAGCCGCCAACGCATACGACGGAACACACATCGAAAGCTTTTCCCCCGATGGAGAAGTTCGCACCGCAGGCTTAAAACGAGAAGAGGGAGACCCCCTTATTGACCGTCGTGTGATGGACGGCTTTAACATCCGGTTCATGGGCCCCCTCCTGTGCGTCAGTTATCAAACTGAACTTCAGATTAAGGAAGTATACGCCCCAGGCTTTGAGGCTGAGATGGAGCAGCGTGTAGCAGACATTGTCAAGTTTCTCAAGAAAGAATATAAGAACGTTACTGGAAACTCCGTGAGCCTCACAAAGGAAGGCGAAGTGGATGTGCTTGTGCAGAGCACGTCTCGCGTTCATTCTTGGGCTCAAGTATACCAGAAATATAAGATCGGCGGACTGGGAGAAACTGTGATGGTTGGCGAAGGTTCTGTAGATGGCGTTGAAAAGAGTTGGCGTGAGTTTCTCGATCTTGGTGGCTGGAAAGGCAAGCGCCCTCAGAACGATACTCGCAAGAAAGGTTCTGAGGTTGAAAAGAAGTGATAAGAAAAAACAAGAAGTTCATTGATCCGCGCTACTTCATGGATGAGAAGATGGAGGAAGCCCAGGAGTCAGCCATCGACCTGGGAAACGCGCACGCCGTCGCTAACAAATTGAAGCCCAACTTCATAAGCTTTTTAAACGATTTGATCGGGGAATATATTGATGGGGACACCGCTAGAAAGTTAATAGAATTAAAGGGAACGACCTTTAGAGAATCTCTAAGCAGCCGCGGCGAAGGATCATCCGTCTTGAATAAAGCGAAGAAGGAACTTGAAACCCTACCGACCGCGGCCGCAAAGACCGCGATGTGGAAGATATGGAAACAAATGGATGAGCTAGTCGCAGCCCCCATGAATCATGGATACACGCGCGACTTCGTGCCTTACCCCAACGTTAAAGAAGTGATGAACGAATTTGTTAACGGTGCTTATAGCCACCGAGATTCTGAAGATAATAAGACGTGGCAAGCTATCAATGCTTGGAATAAGGGCGCCCGAATCGACGCGCGTACGCATCCCTTGTGGGGATCTCACACCCCAGGATTGAATGAGGAGGCCCAACAGGCAGAAACCAAAGCATATGAAAGGGAAATATTAAACCCAGGGATGCTAGCACGCTTAGGCATTCGTAAAGAGAAGCCCGGTCCGCCGGCATATTGGATGAAGAAATACTTCACGCAAAAGGGAAAAGCCAAGGTCATTGAGCATTATCCCGAGCTAGCACCGTTTCTCTCTTAAAGATCACTACTTATGATGTATGAGTTTTCAACTAACCAAAAAACAACAAGTAAAGGAAATATTATCAAACCTGAACCAGGAAGAACAACAAAATGAAACTCACCAAGGCCCACTTAAAGAAGATTATTCAGGAAGAAGTTACACGTTCTTTGACTGAGAGTGATTATGAAGAAGAAAGGATGCCAGATGCCGAGATCTTTCGAAGGATGGCTAACGATCTGCGTACCCTTGATCCCAATAATTATCCCGCTCTAAAGTTAAAACAAGTTGTAGAACTTCTAATGCAACAAGAGGATTTTCAGAACGCTTGGGATCAACTTTTGCGCGATGAAGAATACGAAGAAAGCTCTAGTTAGAGGTATGAGTTTTCAATTAACCAAAAAGCAACAAGTAAAAGAAATATTAAAGTGCGGTAAAGACCCCTCGTACTTTTTAAAGACCTACGCCCGTATATCCCATCCGATGCACGGGCTTATTTTATTTGATACATATGACTTTCAAGATGATCTTCTTAAAGAGTTCAATGACTACCGCTTCAATGTCATTTTAAAAGCACGCCAGTTAGGTATCTCAACTATTACCGCCGGCTATATTGTTTGGATGATGCTGTTTCATCGCGACAAAGCCATCCTCGTAATGGCAACAAAGTTCGCGACGGCAGGGAACCTTGTTAAAAAAGTTAAGAGTATCATGAAGAACCTCCCAGATTGGTTAAAGATTGCTACCATTGATATAGATAACCGGACATCCTTCGAGCTTTCAAACGGCTCTTCTATTAAGGCGGCATCAACGTCTGGTGATGCTGGTCGTTCGGAAGCCCTGTCACTTTTGGTTCTTGACGAGGCGGCACACATTGAAGGTCTTGATGAATTGTGGACTGGTTTGTATCCGACACTATCAACCGGTGGACGCTGTATTGCTTTGTCTACCCCCAACGGAGTGGGCAACTGGTTTCATAAAACCTGTGCTGACGCACAGGTAGGTGCTAATAACTTTAACCTCACAACACTCTCCTGGGACGTCCATCCCGAGCGCGACGAAGCGTGGTATAAGAAAGAAACCAAAAACATGTCTAAGCGCCAGATCGCACAAGAGCTTGAATGTAATTTCAACACGTCTGGGGAAACTGTAATTGATCCAGAATGTATGGAATGGTTGATCACTACCGCTAAAGAACCCAAATATCGCACTGGTTTTGACCGCAACTTTTGGATCTGGGAGGAGTATGATCCGACGTGTAACTACTTGCAAGTTGTTGATGTTGCAAGAGGCGACGGCGCCGACTTTTCAACCTTTCATTTGATCAAGCTCGAAACCTTAGAAATTGTTGGAGAGTACCAAGGAAAGATAACTCCCGATCTATATGCCAACATGCTTAATCAAGTAGGCAGAGAATATGGCAATGCAATGATGGTGGTCGAGAATAATAGTATTGGCTACACGGTGTTGGACAAGCTGACAGAATATGGATATCCTAATATTTATTATTCTATTAAGTCAACTCATGAGTATATTGACCAACATCAAGGAGAAGTACTCACCAATGCTGTGGCGGGCTTTACCACCTCCATGAAAACTCGTCCCCTTATAGTTGCGAAATTAGAAGAGTTTATCAGAAATAAACTAATTAAGATATATTCTACGCGTATTGTTAACGAAATGAAAACTTTTATTTGGAAGAATGGGAAACCACAAGCTATGAAAGGTTATAATGATGATTTAATAATGGCTTTGGCTATTGGTTGTTGGGTGCGCGACACTGCGATTCAAGCAAATACGCGAGATTTAAACTATCAAAAAGCTTTCGTAGATTCTATTATTACAAGCAACACAACTTTTAATACGCGCGTTAAAGGCCAACAGGGCTACAAAGACGATAGTATTCTTGATAAAATGACGGAAGCAAAAAATACGTATGATGAATTCATGTGGATTATAAAGTGAGATAAACTATGGCGCCACCAAAAAAGAACCCCAACAACCCCGAAACTAATCTATTCAAAGCTTTAACACGATTGTTTTCTGGGCCTATTATTAATTATCGGTCTCAATCTGGCCGCAGGATTAGAAGGCAACATTTAGACAAGTTTTCGTCTAGATTTAAAACAGCTTCCGGTCAACAGTTTAAGAAGACACTTTATAATCCGCTAGACACTGTTGCTAGCAATGCTATTGCAAATCAGCGGCGCTCCGAGAGGTACATTGATTTTGACCAAATGGAGTATATGCCTGAGCTAGCTTCATCTTTGGATATTTACGCAGATGAGATGACGACCCATTCTGAACTGCGGCCGATGTTAAACATCAAATGCCCCAATGAAGAAATCCGCGCAGTACTCGCCGTTCTCTTCGATAACATTCTCAACGTGCAATATAACCTTTTTGGGTGGAGTCGCACCATGTGTAAGTATGGGGATTTCTTTCTATATCTCGACATCGATGACAAATATGGTGTAAAATCAGTTATTGCGCTTCCTCCACAAGAAGTGGAAAGATTAGAAGGCCAAGATAGCACAAACCCTAACTATATCCAATACCAGTGGAATAGCGCCGGAATGACCTTTGAAAACTGGCAGGTTGCTCATTTTAGAATTCTAGGCAATGACAAGTACATGCCATATGGAACCTCTATTCTTGAAGCATCACGACGCATCTGGCGCCAGCTAGTACTGATGGAAGATGCAATGATGGCTTATCGCGTCATTCGTTCATCAGAACGTCGAGTGTTTAAGATTGACGTTGGAGGCATTCCCCCACAAGATGTGGAGCAGTATATGCAGAAAGTCGTAACACAACTTAAGAGACATTCTGTCGTCGATCCCACCAGTGGTCGCATCGATCTTCGTTATAATCCGATGAGCATTGAGGAGGACTATTTCATTCCAGTCCGCGCCGGATCTGCAACAGATATTGTTTCGCTTGCTGGTGCGCAGAACATCACAGCAATCGATGACATCAAGTATCTGCGTGATAAATTGTTCTCGGCCCTTAAAATTCCTCAATCTTATCTGACAATGGGCGACGGAGCGGAAGAGGATAAGACAACTTTAGCACAAAAGGACATTCGTTTTTCGAGAACCATTCAGAGATTGCAGAGAGTTCTCATTACAGAACTCACAAAGATTGCAATAATCCATCTTTATACTTTGGGTTTCCGCGGCGATGATCTGCTTGGGTTTTCTCTTTCGCTCAACAATCCTTCTCGAATAGCAGAACTTCAAGAACTCGAACATTGGAGATTAAAGTTTGAAACTGCCGCGGCCGCCACCGAGGGCTTCTTCTCTCGTCGCTGGCTCGCCGAGCATGTATTTGCGATGTCGCATGAGGAATTCCTACGATGCCAGCGTGAAATGTATTACGACCGCAAACACGATGCAGCACTGCAAAGTGTGGCAGAAGCGGCGGCCATGGCAGAAACTGGCGGATTGGGCGCCGGTGGTCTCGGCGGAGGACTGGGGGCGCCCGTTCCTGGAGCCGGCCTAGGCACCCCCCTCCCGCCAGAAATGCCGGCCGGCGAAGCGGGCCCAGCAACACCACCCACACCTGGCGGCGAAGCAGGAGCAGGGGCAGAAAAACCAAGCTCATTGTTGGCGACACCCCCAGCAGGCAAGCGTGATTATGCTGGAGGATACACGACTAAAGGTTCAAAGGGCAAACCCTACTATCCCGTCAAGAAAGGAAAAGATGGACGACAAGACGGTGGAAAAAAGCGCCATCTTGGTTATGAGCGCCACCCAGAACAAGCAAGAGCCGTCCCTAGAAACCTATTCCCAGGCTACGCCGATGGCCTAAAAGCGCTCGGGAAAGGATTCGTTGGTATGTCGGAGGGTGTTTATGAAGGGGACGAATCTATTTATAGTTTGA
>Ga0209128_1002672_pt1 | contig 11406 bp, 31 predicted proteins | sample ETNvirnome_6_100_FD_184072 | JGI IMG/M metagenome (GOLD analysis project Ga0209128, IMG submission 184072) | Marine viral communities from the Pacific Ocean - ETNP_6_100 (SPAdes) (version 2) | ecosystem: Environmental > Aquatic > Marine > Oceanic | place: Pacific Ocean | collected 2013-06-19 | reverse complement strand
GAGTTGCGCGTTCTCATTCTCCAAACATCGTTGTGTGCGGATAACCCTGGTCGGGCTAAAGAAAGCAAAATGGGCCCCGCACTTGAAAGTCATCGGGTTCCGCTGCTTCTCACCACAGTATGGGCAGTGTTCCATTATTCAATGTCCTTCGGTAATGCCGCGTGGATCTGCCCACCGTCAAAGACCAGGGAGCCCACACGTATAGTCGTGCCATCCCGATTCTTCAAGATGACGCCCTTGAAGATCAGCTTGGTCATTACCTTTTCCATCTCCTCGAAGCGCTCTACCTCAACCCACTCGAGTATATTTGAGTCGTTATTGTCCATCACTCTCCTATGTATCGTCCATGTCAAAGCTACCGTAGATTACATCCATCGGGACCGTGAGTGTGTCGATCTCGAGGGTTGTCCCATCTGGGTCTTGAAGTACAACATCACGCCACACTCGTATCCGTTCAGTGTTTTTGTAGATACCCCGTACAGGGACGTATTGGAAGTCGGTGCACGGTGTGTCGTGCCACTCTACGCGGTCTACGCTAATGACCTTCATCTCTTCTGCCCGATGCCGCCGGTTATCCGGGCCCTTTGGGGTATGGGCTGTCTTAATCATCCCCGCCCCCCACTATATCGCCAATGGGTAGGGGAATCTCCCCAACTTCGTCTACCTGCACATACGGCACGACCTTCCCGTAGTGCTCGCTGATCGCGTCGTCCCCACAGATGTTCACCACCTTACCTGTCTCCACCCCGCCATCGACATCCTGGAGTATGAAGATATCATGCTTCCTCAAGTCCTTAAGCTCTACTTCCTCGGGTACCAATCTGTACACTCGACGCTTCGTTAGTCGTTGGACCTTCTCTACCATTATAGTTTCCTCCACCATGGTTTCTTCTTGTCGTAGAACAGCTCCCCGAGAGTTCGTTGGTCGACATCTTCCATGGGGACAACGAGATACCCATTTAGACGGACGGCCATTCCCCCACCCTTGCGTGCTTCGAAGAGTGGCGGATCTCCCACTCGTTGCTTGATGTAGTCGTCAATCATGTAAGAGTCGCCAGTCTCATGTGCCTTCATTAGTTTCTCATCCTTCATGGCATCCCTTCCACTTCCCCAACAGTATTTCCTTGTAGACTCCGGGGGTGCACACCATTCGAAGGGTCCCCTTGTAGTCTCGGAACTCCACAAGGTTAGCTTCCTCCTCGGCGGTCACACCCTCAATTTCCCGGAGTAGTGGGTGCTTTCCTAATAGATGGTCCAATGTCTGCTTCATAGTTCTCCTCCAAGTGCTTCATTATCATGTCGTCGTATGCGTTGCTGGTCTTCACTAGTTCCACCAGCAGCGGGTCTAGCTTCTCTCTGTTCTTGATCTGCGCTGCCATGCCAAGGGTTGCAGTTGACCTGGCTAGCCCCTGTAGGATCTTGAATATCAATTGGTTTTCATTCATTACCCACCTCCCGGGTCGGGGTAGTACTCTTCCGCCTTTTCGGGGGGAGTACAAATGACCTCGTTGCGTTTAGCCATTGCTTCTCTGTAGATGTCCCAGGGTAGCCACACATCTACGCAATCATCTTCCACACTGGCCCCGAGGTGTACAACTCCATCGGGGCTGGGGAATAGTCGGTACCCCGCGAGCCCGTGTTCGGTCTTTACGTCTTCAATCTGCTGCGCAAGGTTGGCCCCGTCGATCTCCCGGGTCTTACGCTTCTTTCGAATCTTCTTCATTACTCCTCCGTAACAGTTTGGTAAGGCGGCCTATCCTCTTTGGTTTCTCATCTACTACGAGATCTACGACCTTGAGGGCGTTATAGAGGAATACGCCTGCTGACAGTCCCCGCAGGAAACCGGCGTGCTCGATTTCGATGGGGCATCCTTCCTCGTGATGGAAGGGGCCATACTTATCCTCTATGAGTTCGACTACCTTGGCGGGGCAGCCCTTAGCCCAGAGGAGTGACCGTAGAGCCTTTCGGAGCTTCACGAGGTCAGTTTCTAGGCTACGCTGGACTCCTTCCACCAACTCAGCCTCTGTAAAGCCGTTCATATCGATCTCTGCTATCATCTTATTGCCCATCGGCTTCCTCATTATTCTCGGGTTCGAAGATCTCCCCCTTACTCTCGTTGACCATTCGGGGTTCCGAAGGTTCGGGTTCTTCCACTTTCTCTGGGTGTTCCACTTTGATGTACTCCGCGGGTACCGCCGGCTGCACGAACATCTCCATAACAAACTCATCCTCTTCCTGTTGGATCTGCGCGGCAATGTTGGCCTTGAGTGTATTGTGCACCCCAGGCTCCGGGTCTATGTCCATTAAGGGTGGTTGCTTCGGGTAGGTGCCGGGGTTGAAGCCCTCAATCGGCTTCATGGTCCACTCCAGGTTTGGGACGTCCGTGGGGTGCGGGAGGTTAAGCGTCGTAGCTATGTTGCCACCAGTTTCCGAAGGTACCTCGTAGGTGATCTGGAGGTCGTCGGGAAAGTCGGCGTTAGCTGAGAAGGAGACGTTGGCGCCGAGTGGGGCGAGCTCCGTTTGTATTGCGTAGAGCACATCGGAGGTCATCGGCCCGTTTATGTACTTACTACATACCTTCTTTACTTGCGCTGCGGCATACTCGGCCTTGAGGGTCGCGGACATGTTAGCTCCGAGGTCCATCGGCCCGCCCTCGGCGGCGACCAGGGCTTCGAGGAGTTCCGTATCCGTCTGCGCTTGCTTCTTCTCTCTGGCGTTCTTTTTCATCGCTGCGATAATGCTTTGGATGTTTCCTGCGCACTCGCCCGCAGTCTCCTTACCAAGACTCTTTTGGGGCGGGAGTATCTTCGACATCATAGACGGCGCGTTTACTTGCTCCATAATGCCTTTGGCGAGTGTCTCCGCGAACTTCTCGTACTCCCCGGTAACCAATTTATCAACATCAGATATTTCTTTCGGTGGGGGTATTATAGGCATTTGGTCGGTCAACTTTACATCGGTGACGATCCCCTCTCCCGTAGTCTTTCCGCCATACAGCTCAAGCTTCTTTATGGCGCCGAGGTTGACTGCGCCTAGCGATATATTCTCCCACGAGAACAGTTCCACCTTCGTCCCCTCGGGTGTTGTGTACTTTTCTACTTCCGCGGCAGTGGGCTTCGCTATTCGCGGCCGGCCAATCTTCTTCAATCGCCCTATGCGTCTTACTTTGGGCTTCTGTTGGTCCGAGCTGCTCACTTGCGCAATCTCCCTATCTTCTTGATCCGACCAACGCGCTTACGTCTCGTGGGCTCTTCTTCTTTCGCGTCGAGGTCCTCCTGCATCTTTGCGACCTTCTCAACTGCCTCTGTGAACTGTTGCATTTGCTTTGCCTTCAAGTTTGCCTGCTCTTGGGCCTGCTCGATTTGCTTACCCAGGACCCCTGGGTCTACGGGGCTGAGCGGAACTATCCCGAAAGGGCTCTGCATCCCATAGGGATTCGGTGTTCCGTAGGGATTTGTAGACATCCCGGTGTACACGTTCGGAGGTGAGAGCAACTGCCCTGTGTGCGTGTTATCGCTCTGCACATACTGTGCGAAAGCATTAGTAGATTCTCCTGTGCTCTCGTCTACATGTATAAGCCCGGGGTCATTGGAGCTTACCCAACTAAAGTCCTTAGGCATGGTGTCCTCCCTAGTTAAAGCCATTGGGGTTGAACAGTTCGTTAGCAATTGCGTGCAGCTGTGCCGCGATCTCGGGCGCGTACTCTGCAAGATTCTCGGGCATGTGATACTTACAGATGAGTTCAATCTCCTCCTCATCCTCATCGCCCAGTTTCACCAGGACTGTGAACATCTCGGTAGCATTAATCTTCATCGTTCCGCCCGGCATCTTCGTCACACTCATTGTACTCCTCTGAGTCCAGGTTAAGTTTAGCGAGCTCGGCCCGTAGCTCTTCACGTTCGGCCACTACTTCGGAGAAGGGTCGAACACCGACCCACACGAGCTTCTCCTCTGGTAAGTAGATTACCGTTGTAACCTCCCATGAGCTAGTAGGTAAAATGATGCGTTCATCTTCCCGCGGCAGCGTGGAGTAGGGCCAATCCCCATACTCCGCCACTACCTCATTAGTTCCCGCGTGTACCAGATGCACTATCACTTGCTTTCCCTCCCGACCTGTGGATGGACCCATATCTCCGCGGGCTCGTGGAGCTTGATGTAGGAGACTTTTGCTGCAATATCAAGGCCTTCCTTAGCTCTCTTGTTGACGAAGCGTTGCATGGTGCTCGCTATGGCTTCTTCCATATGGGTGGTCTCTACCCGCCACCCTGCCCCTACGTACAGATTGGCTCCGACTCGTTTTAGGAACTGAAGTACGGCGAGCCCGGTATCTGGCATTGGCTTAAAGTCATCGGGTAGTGTATCTCCGATAAACTGCACATAGATCTTTTTCGGTTTTCCTAAGAAGGGCCACCATACCTTTCGGGGAGTAAACTCCGCACCGGTAGCCCGCACGTATGTCCACTTGCAGTAGCTCGCAACGGCCCATAGTAGCCACAGGGGGAGTACTATAAACATAGCCTCGAGCACTAGCCCTATGAGGAAGTAGCCGAACCTGGTGGTTTCGCCCATGTCCCCGACATAGTAGTCGCATACCCATTCCGCTACCGTGGCGGTGAATAGGTAGAAGAGCACCACTGCGGCGAGAAGAGCGCAGGGAAGCCATAGTGCCAACCCCACTTTGCGGGTGTCTCGGCACAGCACACCCGCTATTTTCGTTACATTGTTCATAGAGTTTCACTCATGAGGTTCTCCTTGATTTCGATTGTATACTACCCTGGTTACGCTTGGTCTGCAAGGACTATTTTTGAGTTTGCCGGTGCCCGCGAATTTCGAGTACCAAACCGGCGGCATACCACTTCGGAGATCCAGTACCGACAACGCCGAGCAGCAGGGACGGGCTACGGTACCGGTTTTGCATCCGCGGTAACAAGTAGCATGAACCGCCCGCCCCAAGTCAGTGTACTATGTCATGTACTTCATCACTACCTTCGTGAGTTCGGGATGTTCTTCGAAGGTTACTATCTCGCTTCCCTTGTGCTGCGCAAAGGTAAGTGCGAACCCTGCGGCGCACTGCTCACACCAGAAGCGGACAGAGATCCCTTGCCTTCTACTGGAGGGGTTGTCCTCGAGGTCAGTAGTGGCCACCAGGGCAGGCTTGAATTCAACTTCATTGATGCTGACGTGTAGCCCTTGCGCGGCATCATGGCTTCGGCCCCATACTTCTACCCCCGCGGAGTGGAGGCCGAAAGCATCGCCACATCGCGGGCAGCAAAGGTTACCGCAGTCAAGTTTGATCGCGTCATCGTTCACGTACTTCTCCATAGAGGTACTCCTTCAAGCGTTGGGGTGTTGGTTGTAGTGCTCGATATGCGCCTCAAGCTGGGCGCCTATGAGGTTTACGTGCTCACTTAGGAGCATGAGCCCACAATGTTCGTTACTGATGCGGAGGTTGAGTTCCCGGCGTAACTTTCGTTGCTCCAAGAATAGGAGGGTACAAACGCCGCACAGCACGGCGTGGGTAATGGCTACCACGGCGATCACTAGTGCTAAGGGGGGCATGCTATCTCCTATAGGAACTTCGGCATTTTCTGCGGTCGGACCAAGGTGTTGAGCTTCGCGTCACTGCGCACAGCATTCCATGCGCGGATGGTTGTCCAACAATGCTCCACGTCTGCCAGAGTCTGCGTCCCATCGCGGGGTGTGCGTATCAGGCGGTTGCGGAGCGTGAGGATCGGGTCCCCAACGGTGAGGTCCGTACCGAGCGCGAGTTTCCGCCAGAAGAGCTCCGACGTAACGGGGTCGATGCGGTTGGTGAGTACCACGAACGCGATAGCTAGCGATCTCGTGTAGAGCTCCTTCAGCATGGGGTACTGGTACACGACTTCCACGGCGCGGTCCATGTCTTCGCGGTGCTCCATGTTGTAGTCGAGTATCTCCATCTTGGAGAGTGGGATACCGCAACGGCCGCCCCAGAGCAGTTCGTTCTCGTAGCGGTAAATCCAACCTGTAGCTGCTGCGCGAAGGGTTGGGTGGGTGAGGCGCGCGATGTGTAGCGCGTTGCCAGCGGTCCGCGGCCCGCCTCCGTCAATATAGACGAAGGACTCGGGCTCAACACCGTCGGCGCGGATGCAGAAGTGGGGTACTCCAGATTCTATCACTGCCAGGCAGCGGTGCTGCCCGTCCAACATTGTCCCGTCGGTGGCGAACTTGATCGTGTCACCGATGTAGGGCCACATGCCGGCCCTCATCCATTTCGCGTACAGCCGCACTCGTCGCACACTGACGTTTCGGTTCCGGGTGTTGAGCTTGAGGTACTCCTTGGCAAGCTCGGGGGTTAGTTCAATCATGGTACACTTTCTTCGGTCACTCATAGGTACTGTCTCCTTGTGTTCGGGTTACTGCCCTTATACCGCGTTTTTGTTCTTAGTACTCGGGGTCGGTGTACTTCTTGCCGGGCCATTTATCCGCTGCGGTCTTCGCTGCCCAATTGTTTAAGGACACGTATTCCACCTTGCCCGAAGAATCGGTAACCGCGGCGACCCCTGTTAGGTACCGCATCTTCTTGTGACCCACCTCTACACCGCAGGCCACGCAGTCATCGGTGAGGTGCTCGGCGAGCTCCTCGTAGACGTGGAAGTCGATCTCTGTGTCCCCTTCGTCGAAGATGCGGTTGATGTTCTCCTCGTCGGAGATGGTGCGGTCGGCCCCTTCGGGGTTATTGTAGAACTCTTCTTTGGCCTCCTCACGGGTGAACTCTCGGTTCCAGGGACAACCGTCCTCCCCGGTGCCCATGATCATGAAATAGGTCTCGTCGTCGATACGCTTCATGCGGATTTCGTAGTCCCCGTAGAAGGAGTCGACCCACTCTTTGAACCTAGTGCCATTCTTCACTTTGAAGTAGTTTGTCCGCCAACGCGGAATGTAGTTAGCCACTCTCGTCCTCCCGGGAGTGGTCCACCTCGTAGTCTGCGCTACGTTCGGTGTAGGTGTAGTCTCCTGCTACATCGTATGCGTTACTCTCGGCGTCCAGCGCATCTTCACCTTCCACCTCTATGTCTACGTATTGGTAGCTGGTGCGGCACATCGTCACAATGTATTTAGGCATCTCTTCCTTCCTCCTGTTCTTCGTCGAATGTTCCTTGCAGTGCATGTGCCAGGTCCTCAATTACATACCCAATCTCTTCCTGGCGGAAATCTCCGGGGGTCTCGAGTGCGTGCAGAGCGGCTTTTGCTGCTTTCACTAGCTCTTTGGGCTCTTTGGCTCCGGCGAGGGCGTTGACGCACTCAACGATACGTACGGCGTTTGCTTCGTAGTCTTCCCATTCCATATTGGCGTGGGTAACTTCGGCAATCCTCAGACCCCTGGCTGTTATCAATCTTCGTTCGTCTGGGGCTTCATCGGCGAAGTTGGGTTCATTGCTCCAAGGTTCTGGTGTGTGGTTACTCATTAGCCATTTCTCCCTTCCCTTGCCAGGAGGACTGCCTTACGCAGCCCTTCCCAATCAATGTCATCCATGAATAGTCGAGGGTTCTCGTGGACGCTAAGCGCTTGCTCACAAGCTTCAAGAAGATCCGGGGCGGCGCAAATAAGGTTAGCGTTAGCCATATCAACGTCGGTAACAGTTCCTGCTTCTTTGTCTTCGTCGTAGGTATCGCAGGTCCAGGCAATGGTCCGCTCTGGCCCTTCAATTACGTAGGCTTCGGCGTCATTACCGCTTTCACCCACGTTCTCCCATGGACCGGGTGTGTGGTTAGGCATTGTTCTCCTCTTTCCACTCTTCGTTGTCGTCCCCTTCGATAGTGAGCATAAAGAAATCCGGGCTAGTGTCCTGCTCTATCAGGAGCTTGGCCATCAAAGGGCCGCTTACGGAGCTGTTGCGCACAGAGAGGAATTTCCCGGACATTCGGCCCCCCATGGTTTGGCGGGCAACCTCTTCTAGGGGCATGTCCGGGATAGGCTCCTCTGACAGGATTTCAAACTGAATAACTTGTCTGTAGAATCTTCGTTCGCTAGGCATTACTCTCCTAGTTCGGGTGGGGCCCCTTCGATAACGGGTCCGCAGCGGTATGCGAGTTCAATGTAGTTGTGTAGGTCAATCATAAACCTCGAGGCGTCCTCAAAGGCTATGTCGGAAGTGAAGGCGTATGCTTCAAGGTTACTGCCTCCATGGTCGAGCATGGTGGCGTCGTACTTATCCAACAATGCATCGAGGACTCCTTGCCTCTCGAGTTTTCCCACAACCTCTGACACCCCATCCTGGGTGTCGAAGGTTACGTTGAAGTACCAGACTCTTGGGGCTCACAGATATTTGTGCACCCTTACTGGAAGCAGTGCAGGTTAAACGAAGTTCCTCGTGTCCCAGAGCGGTGTGCATCTCCATCTTGCGCGGGGAGAGGCAGGTGTCACAAATCATTGTTACTCGTTTCATACTGTCTCCTTTACTCGGTTAGCGCTTCCATTCAATGTTGCACTGCGGGCAATTCCCGCGGCCCTTACCGGGGTGTGCGTGGAACTGCAAGTGGCAGTACTTGCATACAACTCGGGTCTGCAGGTACATGGCGTAAGAGCTATAGATGCAGCTCGCGACGAGTACCAGCACGAGCCAGTACCATTCCATTTTATCCTCCTGTGATATTTGGGTCTTTGCTACTTCCTTATACCGCTTTTGGGGAGTCCACGCAGTAGTATTCTCGGGCAAGTTCGTCGTAGCGGTAGAACTTTCGTTCGCTAGTCATTACGTTCTCCTTAGTGTTTCCGTGATGGCGCAGTCTTCACACATACCGCCCCATGCTGCATCCCCGGGCTTCGTTTGGTCGGAGATAATGATCGGTTTCCCGCACTCGCAGAGCTCTTGAGCGTCTTCCGCTGGAAGGGGGTCTTTCTCGGCCTGGAAGGTGGTGAAGTCATCGTCAGCGGATATGTACTTCATAGTGCCTCCTACCAGTCCCACTTAGGGAGTGCTTCGTTTACTGCGCAGTCTCCATCGAACAGGATAAGGGTACAGCCGCTGTCGTAGGCCATAGTCATTGCAGGCGTCAGCCACTCCGGAACCCCGTACCCAGGCTCGGCCACGAATACTACGTAGCCATACTCAAAATCTATGGCACGCAACCCACCAAAGTCGGGGCTCGTGCTTGGCATATGCGCGGTAGAAAGCGCAAGTAGTTTCTCAATACATGGGTCACCCATCGGTGCCTCCTTCATTACTTCTGCTTTAGGTAGGTTTAGCATTACTCCTCCTTTATGTCGCCCCTCCGGGACGGGACCAGCGTACCCCACAAGTAGGGCAAACGCCTTGCCGTTCCACTAAGGGTCTGTTGAAGGTTTTACTGCACGCGCGGCACGTTAGCTGCGTTCGGGCTTTACTGGCCCACACGCCACTGATCACGCTAATAACTAGAAACGTAATCCAGAAGTACCAATCCATTGTCTTCTCCTTACCGCCCTTATACCGGCTTTGCCTCGCGGGTTACCAGGGGCTAAAAAGACGGGCGTACCCGTCTCTTCGTTTGCTAAGTGCGCAAATCGGTTCAAACCATAGGAGTGTGGTCTGCGGATGCTACAATGCGTCGTCCACTCCTTTGTTCTTCCATGCTTCTTGTTCAAGGATATAGTTGTCCATCCCGGGGATAGCTTCAACAGTTAGCTTCAAGTAGCCTCTACCTCGGCCCGTTCCGGAGAGGGTTAGCATAACCGTATGGTCCTTTCCGGTGTACACCACTCCCCAAATACCGCACCCCGGGTATTTCAAGCACTCGTAGAATTCGTCGGCCTCCTGGTATAGCTTCGCTCCGACGGACTTTCCCTCGTTGGTCTTCTCGTATTTCTTGGCGAGGGAGGCAGACAGCTTCTCATACGCGGCCTTCCCTTCTGTTCCGTAGGGGTCGCCGGTAATGTCCTTCCCGACAGCTACCACCTTAACGAGGCCGTGCTTCTTAGAGGCAAGCAGGGCGTAGTTGTCAAAGCCGGGGATACCTTTCGGCGGCTTTCCGGTCTGGAACAACATTGAGATGTCGTCGAGGCGCTCGCTGGTCAATTCCTTCCGGACTTTCAACAGAGCAACCGGCGTACCCCAGACGTACCCGAATACTCCCTTCGGATCTTTCTTCTGCGCGTAGGTATCGGTGACAAAACCCATCATAACTAACAGTACAACAACTGCGGTCATCAGCTTCTTCATGCGTTCTCCTTGATAGGTATACAACGTACAGCTTTCTCCATGGTGGGGCACTCGTCCTCGGTGGTGCAGGGCTTAGCCGTGTAGGCATCCCCAACCGCAAAAGCAGTTACATACATCTCTTCGTGGGCTTCTTTGTGCTCGCACTCAATAGGGCAGGTTTCTTCCGCTCCGGAGCACTTACAGATGGGGAGCGTCATGCTTCTTCCTCGTGGATTTTCTCCAGTATGACCTGGCCGACGTCGTCGAGGAATTTGGCGTAGTACTGGCCATGGGTGACGTAGTATTGCTGCGCCGCATCCCAGTTAGGGACGTCATGGCGGTGGATCGCTGAGTAGGCCGTGCCTCGTTTGGACACCATTACAAGGATAGTGACGTGCCCGTTGGTCCACCCCCAGTTGTAGTGTCGCTCGCGCTCCACGTGGCACCAGTCCTGCCTCCCCCACAGCTCGGCGAATCGCTTGCGGTGATCACTGTGCAGCCTGCGCAGCCGGGCTCGTACTTGTTTGTCGTGACGGCCGGTCTTACGGTACTCCCAGACGTCGGGAATCGATAGAATGTCCAGGCCCCGGATCTTACTCTTAAGTAGATCCTTCTTCGGTACAACTACCCGGGTCCAACCCAGGTCTTCCATTGTGGTCATAGGTTACTCCGGTTCGGGTTATGGTTCCCTTATACCAGTAAACCGCGTTGACTCCTTTGGCAGTGTGGTTGTATAGTCTTGGGGGTACTGTTGCATCTACGGAGGGATCCATGCGAGATACTAATTGGGGCAGATTTGAAGAGACGTTGGAAAAGATAGCTGCGGTCGAGTACTTCGAGAAGCTGGCGGAAGCTCGAGCAATCGAGATTGTGTCGCTGTTCGACGAAGATGAGCTTGCTAAGGTAGCCGCCGACCCTGGTAAGGCATGGAAGGATTCTGTGATGAACACCCACAATAAGCCTTCCGACACCTACAATTCGACTAAGAAGCCCTGGGGCACCGCGGCCAAGGAGCGCGTGCTGGGTCCTGGAAAGGTCCCAGCCCAGACATTCTCCCCTGAGTACTACAAGCGACTCGTCAATAAGGGCTCGAAGTACGAGACTGGTAAGATGTCGAAGGCTGAGAAGTTTATGATTCCATCTTACGCTGCTAAGGCCGGGAAGAAAGCGGGCCTCACACCGAAGAAGGTCTTTAACATGCGCAAGACACCGTGGTACGCGCAGTAGGCTACTCGGCTAGTTTCCC
>Ga0209128_1002658_pt1 | contig 11436 bp, 4 predicted proteins | sample ETNvirnome_6_100_FD_184072 | JGI IMG/M metagenome (GOLD analysis project Ga0209128, IMG submission 184072) | Marine viral communities from the Pacific Ocean - ETNP_6_100 (SPAdes) (version 2) | ecosystem: Environmental > Aquatic > Marine > Oceanic | place: Pacific Ocean | collected 2013-06-19 | reverse complement strand
CTGTAGTAAGTAATGTTGGGTGTCCTGGTAATACAGTTCAGTTATGGGTGGATATTGATGAATGTCCTTATGATGGAATTTATGTACCAAATAGTTTTACACCACAAAACCCAGATGGAGTAAATGATGTTTTTAAAGCAGTGGGTAGTAATATAGAAAGGGTGGAGATGTATATCTTCAATAGATGGGGTGAACAAATACATGAGATACATAACATAAATGGATCATGGGATGGAACCTACTTAGGCGAACCTTGTCAAGAAGGTGTGTATGTGTGGTTCCTTGAATATAAATTTGAAGGTAATGAATTTGATGAAGAGTTAAGAGGACACGTTGTTTTAATTAGATAAGTTATAATTAAGTAATAAAAAAGGGGACCCGTTTGGATCCCCTTTTCTGGTTACAGGAACTTTGGGTATGGTGCCCATTATTTTTGTTCCTAATATTTTATTTTATAAATCACTAAACCAAAATCTAAAATCTTTAACTAAAGTATCACCAGCAGCCGATATACTTCCTTTAACACTTTTCATATGCTCTTCGTAAGCTAAGCGATCATAGTCTCTAGCTTTTTCTTTTTGACTTGCAGTTCCTTGGTGTCCAGTATAGCGCCTATAAGGTACATCAAAAGATGCTGTCGTTTGAGAAAATTGTTTCGCCTGAGGAATGTTTACCTTCGTCTTGTCTGCTTTAGAAATAGTTTCTTTTGGTGGATCTCTATCTGTACGTAAGATTTTATCCGTAAACTCTTGCATTTTTTTATTTCTATGACCCATAATATATTTTTTTATTTTTGTTCCTATTGTTCTTTTATATTTTCAAAATCTCCATGAAGGAAGTGTTCCCCAAATATCCTTATCTGAGTTTTTAAATCTTCAATCTCATCTTCCATATCATGTATTTTGATATCATATTCAGCCCTACTTATTACGGCTCTAGGTAATTCTTTAGCTTCTTGTATATCATACTTTATCTCAAACCAAATACAAAACAAGGTTGATAAAGCAACTGCTAATGTTATCAGCGTCCTTATACTAATAGTAAATTCAGTTTCTTCACTAAGTTTTTTTATTTTCATAGTTTATTTTTACTAATTATCTTCTTGCAATTCTATAATTTTATCTACTCTATCCTGTTCGTATTTAAGTGCTCTAATTTCTTTATCCGATAAGTAATTTTTTAAAATATTTATTTGGTCATCTTTGTTTAAATCATAAAGTTCCATAGCACGTTTTTCAGCTTTAGTTGGTTTATATTCTTTTTGTTCTCCTATAGCTTTATCTACCTTCTTAGCATTTTTAGCTCGCATACTTATGATTTTATTAACTCTATTTCCTTCTATTCTTAATTCATTTATCTCTTCAGTAGAAATACCTAACTTCCTTAATATTTTTGTTTGTTCATTCTTACTTAAATTGTAAAGCTCTTTTTTCCTTTCTCTCTTTTCGTTAATCGCACTAACTTCTGATTCGTCAGGTTTATATGTCTTTTTAGCTTTTATTTGAGATTTTAAAATTGCATTAGCTCTATCATCTTCTTTCTTTAGCTTATCAATTTCATCTTGAGAATAACCATGTTGTTTTAATATGCTTATTTGTTCTTGTTTAGTGTATGATTTTATTTCACTAAGTTCACGGTCTTTATTATAAGTTCCTGACTCTGATTTTATATCCCACGCTGGCCACCCTAAAACCATTGCTATAGATTGCCAAAGTTCAGTATCATCTGCAACAGCTTCTTTTATATTCTCATATTTAGTGTATAACCTTTCTAAGGGTACATTTGTAACTGCACTTATAACTTTAGCCATAGATTGAAATGCTGGGTTATCTAAACTCCATCCTTTATCAAACACTTCTTGTCTTCGTTTCTTTGTATCAAAAGGCCAACCAGCACTTGATAATTTAGATAATTTATACTTAATAGCTGGGGAGAACTCTAGTAACTTAATCCACGCATCTTTGTAATCTGGTCGTGATTTTTTGCTTCGTTTATAAATATCTATTCCAAGATTTTTTAATACTTGTACGGTTACACCAGCTAATCCTATACCTCTTAATATACTATCTGCCATACCGTTAGCTGTTCTAAATAATCTCTCTTCATCTTTTTCTTCTGGTTCATCACCAAATCCTAATGCAAATAAAGATTGTTGTAAAGCATTAAACATTAAATTTTGAATTACTCCATAATAAATAATTCTACTAACATGACTTTTAGCACTACCTCTACCAGCTGCAAGATCTTGTACAGCGCGTTTTTGCATCCGAGCATACTGCATTGGAGTGTTTACAAACTGTAAAGTTATTCTACCTAAGTCACTAGCTTGCTGCATAGAGATCTTATCAGGACGAGATGATTGTTGAGATATTTCTGATATCTCCCTAAATTCCCTTAATGCTATAGCTTTAGCATTTGTTTCGTCAACTCCACGTTTAATTAAATCTTTTATACGGTTTCTATAAAAGGTAGCTCCACCAGTAGCTATAGCAAAACTATCAGCATATTTTGTAGGGATATAACCTTTTTCTAATATATAATTTAATGCAGCTTTAGCTTTATTTTTAGATGTTTTAGCAGCCTCGGCAATTTCATTCTCATTGATGTTTAATTTTAAACCATTTCTCCTATCTACTAAATAATCTGAGTTTATTAGATCTACAAAATCTTTCCAATACTGAGGTTGATTAGCGAAAGCTTTACCAGCTCTAAGCGGGTTGTTAAAACTCCAGTTAATAAAGTTAGCTGCAGAGATAGTTTGGAGAACAGCAGACCTAGTATTGAAAAACATTATAGCACCAGTAGAAGAATTTATATAATCTAAAACTTGATTACTAAGTTTATTACCTCCACCTGTTCTATTTTTACCAGATTTCATACGAGCTAGCATATTTTCCAATGCTTCCCTATGTTTCCTACCATATAAAGCTTCTAATTTATTTAAATTTTTATCAGAGAATATTATATCAGCATTTCGTTGCCAATCCTGTAAGTATTTTTGACGTTTAGTAGTACCTAAAAGATCAATTAGATCTGTAGTTATATTACCCACTAACCAATGTTCTCCAGCCTTACCATATCCATCTCCTTTAGTAATAGTCAATAATTGATCTGCAAAAGCTTTTAGTTTAGGATTGTTTTCAACTATAGCAGTTAGTTCCCTTGAATCTTTAAGAGATAAACCAGGTGGTCTTTCCCCAGCCTTATCCCATAAGTAAACTCTTATAGCTTGTTCGTTATTAAATCCTGGCTTTGCAGGTTTTTTAAGATCTTTAGGTACATCTAATTCCTTTTTTAACTTTCTAAAATCCTGCATTAAGTTAAGTCTATCAGTAGAAAGATTTTCAATTGCCCTAGCGTATGGTTTTAATAGATTATCTTTATACCACTCCATTTGTTGTTCACCTATCTTACCTTTAGCTAATGTAGGATAAATCAAACCTAGAAAATCTTCTGCTGAAGGTGGTAAAAAGAATTTAAATTTACCTTTTTTAGCACCTGCTATTCTAGCCTTTGCAGGTGAGAACTCTTTATACCATTCTATTCCTGATGTCTGTTCTAGTATTTTATTAAAGTTTTGATCTAAGTCTTTACTAGCCATTGCTTGTTGTACTTTAGATTTAACATCAATAATTGATAGAGCTTCTTTAACAGCTTTTACATTACCAGTATGATCATCAGCAAAATAGAAATCATTATACCCTTCCGCTGCTTTTTCTGTTATCCAATTAGCTTTAGCTTTCGGGTTACCATCTGCTAATCCGGTAATATTCTCCAAAGGTATATCTAATCCTAAAGATTTTAAGAATTCTTTTATTGCTGGAGCAGCATCAGGAGGTCTCGCCGTTAATACAAATATATCCTTTGTCCCTCTTTTATCCGCTATCATTTCAGCTACTTTAAATAACGGTCCTTTCTTACCTTCCATTACTTTGCTGAATTCAGAGAAATCAAATTTAGCTCCTTTACTCTCTAATTCCACTGAACGTTTAGCAAACTCCTCAGCTGTTAATTTCCCTTTCTTACCATCTGGCATTGTATACAAAACATTACTTTTAGTTCTAGCTAATGTATCGTCAAAATCAAATACCCTTATTTTTTTAACTGGTTTATCATGTAGATTAGCTCTACGCATAGCTTCATCTCTAGATCCTAACTCATTTATTATATCAGTATTAGATAAATCTTTACTGGCCATCATATCACCTTCTCTAAGTAACTCTCTATTGTCTGTAAGTACTTCTTTTGGTAATTTCCTTGCTAACTCAGCTTGTATGGCATGAGCATCCCCTATAGTTGATTTTTCAATACTTCCAGTTTCTAAAAATTTATCTATATCTAATACTCTCCTAATATCTGGACTACCTAAAGTTTCCGTCGCGTAATATCTAGGTAATCTACCTTCAATTCTTCCTCTTATTTGTCCAAAACCAGCGTCTGTTATTAGTGTATTCATGAAATCAGGTATCTGAGCAATATCATATCCTTTAAAAGCTTCCATCTCAGTACCGGGTTTATATATAGCTCTCCATGCTAGTTCGTTTAAAACATCTCTTGCTGGAATAGTATGTTCCCATTCATTTAATTTTCCAAAAACTCCTTCTCTTTCTTTGAAACTTTCACCCTCTAACGGTAGAGCTACATACTTTAATTTTGCTGCAGCTCTTCCTAATGTCTTCATGTTAGAGTTCATTGATTGATGAAATAACATAAAATCAATAGGGTCATAACTTCCTTCACTTAAGAGTCTATCTGCATGCCATTTGTATTGCTCTACTAGATCTTTTCTTATCTCGTTAACTTCAGTTCTTCTTTCTTCAATTTCATTTTTGATTTCAGTTTGTCTTTCTGTAGATAAGTCTTTAAAATTAGCAATGTCATATATAAATTTCTGTGACGCTTGAGGTTTCATTTTAAATCTTTCTTTAGATATAGTTTCACCATCAATCTTTATATCTTTGAAATCTCCATATTGTTTACCAGACTCATGCCATATAACTTCTATATCTATCCCATGTTTTTTTCCAACTTCTTTTATTATAGTTTCAGCATAATCTTTTTTAGCCTCAAACATTTGTTTTCTCTTACCAGGAACCCCACCAGCGGTGAAATGATTTGTCCCTAATTTAAGTACGTCAACTAATGCATCTATTTTTTCAGCTTTAGTTTTAAGTCGCTCTGTTATATTACCTTTTTTGTCAACTACCTCAACAGGACTATCTAGCTTTTCATTTACTCTTGTAAATTCATTAACTCTAAAGAATTCAATTTTTAAAGGATCCTTTGCATGATCAGTCATTCTACCGCTTATTTCGAAATCTTTAAATAACTCAGAAGTAATTAAATCAGGGAAATCTTCGTAATTTACACGTTCTTTAATAAGATCTCCTATAAATTTATCTAGTTCTATTTCACCTTTTTCAATTTGTCTTTTCTTATCTCTATATAAATCAACATTACTCCACTTTTTTTGTATATCCCAATACTCGTTGGCAGCTTTATTTATTCTCTTTTTATAATCTGTTAGATCCTCATACCACTTCAAATCTGCCTCTTGTATATTTTTACCTATTAGATTTTTGTATTCAGAAATCTTCTCTGCTCCTTTAACTATAAGATTTACAACCTCTCTTTTAAAATCAGTAGCTTTAAATTCTTCAAGAAACATTTTTTTATTCTCAGTTCCAATACCTTCAGTTAATTCTCTTGAGGCCATCAAATCAGCTTTACCTGATGCTATATTTTCTATTACATTTGCGGTAAGACCAAACTTGTCTTTAGCATCTCTAATAGTTTTATTAGTTATTGCCTTACCAACCTGATGTATTAAAGCTTTGATAGCCGAATCAATTTTACTATCTACTTGCTTTGTACCTTCTTTTAGTATAGTACGCGTTCCATCTGCATTTATACCAAAAAGTTCTTTGAAAACTTTTTCATTAAATCTAGGTTTTTCTTTTCCTACTAAACCTGGTCCAGTCGCTTGTGCTTTAGTACCCGCTTCATATAGTTTTAATAAAGCAGTTTGAACTCCAGTTGAATAACCTCTAATCCCTTCAGCTGCACCTCTACCTGTGTATGCTTTAGGAAAATGTACATCCCAAATCATTTTAGCTACTCCTGGTTGATCTATAAAATTCTGAACAGATGTAACTTCTTTTTGAGATAATCTAGTACTTCCTTTCTGTTTAAATGTACCATCTGGATTATTAACTTTACTTTCTTTAACTCCAAACTCTAAACTAATTTCAGATAAGTCTGGAACAGTTTTATAAGTTAACTCTGCTAGATCAATTTCTTCTAATCTAACGTTTACTTCCTCCGTTATTTCTTTTTGAACTCCTTTGTCTTCTATAATTTCTAAAGGATCTATTTTTGCTAATCTATCTTGTTCTTCTTTTAATCTAGTAGTTTCAAAATCTCCAGTAGTTTCTTGTAAATAAGATTTAGCAAAAGTTTCAAAATCTCCTACATCAACTTTCTTTTCAAAAGCACCAACATTCCTTAATGCGTTTACAGTTTGGTTAACATAACCCATATTAAGATAAGCACCTACATCATTTTTTCTAGCATCATACCTACTAGCATATTCAATCAACCTTAATCGTAAATCGAAAAATGCTTCATCTTTAACTTCTGGATCTAATTTAAAATCATATTTTATTTCATATTTATTTAGCATATCCATTGCCATTCCTAGATTGTTATCTACTATTCGCACAACTTGCTGTTGATTAGGAAGAATAGGTTTACCTGGTTTTTTAAGAGCATCTTCAACTGTTTCACCTTCTTTAAGTTCTAACATTTCTGCTCTTATATCTACATTTTCAACTATTATATCACTTAAATCTCTAGATGCTTCAACTACTTCTTTTGTTTTTTCTTTCTGTGCTGCTTCAATTCCCTCTTTAAGTTGTTGTTCAACTTTAATACCTAATATGTTAACTTTATCAAGACTAGCTATTGCAGCTGCTTTTGCTTTTAAACGCGTACCCATTTGAGTACTTCTTCCAAACGAATAAAAAAGTTCAACTACTTGTTGTGCTGTTTTTGGTACTGGCATTTGTACACCTAATCTTCCAGCAAACTCCCACCACATATCTTTTATCTCAAGTTTAACTTCATTTAAAAATTTACCAGCTAATTTTGGATTATTACGATAAACTGCAGGATCAGATAAGAATTCCGCCATAAATGCTAGATATTCTTTAGCCTCTAATTCCTTAGTAGGTGGCTCCCATTTCCACTCCCCTGATTTTGGATCACCTTTTAATTTCTTTATTCCTGCCCCATAACCAATTATCTTTTTACCAGTGGGTTTTCCTTCTTTATTATACTGTTTCCATGATCCATAAGCGGCCGTTATTTTATCACCTAATATAGTTCCACTCATTCCACCAAAATCAAAGTCCTTAAAAATCTCAGACATTCTTTCTGTAAAAGCTACTTTCGCTCTGGGATTATTTTGAAAATGAATATTCATTGCAGCGTGTACAAGTTCATGCACTGGCTTTCCTGGTGTATATGTATTTAGATCAACTGCTATGATATTTGTTTTTGGATCCCATACAGCTGTTTCACCTTCTTTAAAGCCATTAGCCTCCCTCCAACCTTTACCTTTTCCAAACTTTGCTTTAACATCTTTGTGTTCTGGATTTAATAATCTCCCTATTTCATTATAAGGTTTCATATTAATGTTATTAAAATTCTTTTCGAAATTTGGACTTTTTGGATCTAATTGAGTAGCCCTATTTTCAACTTGCCATTGCTGCAACATTGTAGAGTAAGCATTTTCTAAATCTTGTAGTTTAGTTTGTTCTTTTAAAGATAACTCATTAAAATTTCTTGTGCGGGGTTTTCCTTCTAAATTTGTTCCTTGTGTAATTGCATTTATCTCTTTTCCTATATGTTGTAACGCTTTCAGTTTCTTGTTAGTACTCATGAAATCTGTTTTTTTAACATGAGTCACACCAGTTATACCAAATACTAAACTATTAACTATAATTCTTTTAGTTACTTCATCTACATCACCAAAAAGTTCATTAAATTCATGGGAAAAATTTTTATTATTAAATAAGTCATCATATGCAGCTTCACTTATAGACGCTGTTTCAGAAGCTAATGCAGCTGTAGGACCAGTTTTTACTACTTTATCAAACATAGGTTTTAACCATTTAAACCTATTTAATAAAGGGATATGGTTAAACATGTTTTGAGTAGCCGCACCTGCTACATAAAAATCTGCACCAGCAGACGGAGCGAAATCAAATATATGTTGCATTTTTATCTCTTCTACACTACCTAGAATAAAGTGTCTAGTTATACTAGGCATAGTTCTAAAAGCAGCAGCAATTCTAGGTAAAGCCATTACCCCACCTGTGGCATATGAAACAATAGCAAATTCAATTAACATAGGTACAAATCCCCCAACTCCTTCTGCAACGCTCTCAGACCATAATTCTTTAGCAATACTAGCACTCTGTTTCTCAGTCAATTGCATTTTAGGTTGGATACCTTCTACTACCTCTTTTTGAGTATTGTAGTTATCAATAGCTATTTTAAAATCATTAATTCCATCTCTTATTGTCTTACCAAAAACCTCTTCTTTTTCAAAATCTTCAACACCAAACCAATCGCTTCCAACTGTTTCTAAAGCAACTTCACCAGTTCTATATACACCACCTGCTTTAACAGTTTCACCAGTATCAATATTTAAATTATAAAGATTCCAAAGAGCTTTAGTATCCTTACTTATACGGTTCATGTTCTCCTCCCAAATCTGATACCTATGTAAATCTTCTTTACTTAAATTAGAAGTCATTGAATCCCACCAACCTTTAAAATCCTCTGATCCAAGACCTTCTTCACGCAACTTCATAAAAGAAAAGGTAGTAGGTTCATCAAAAATTCCAGAAACATCTAAAGCATTATCGTGCCAATCAACTGTTGTTACATCGCCAAGAGCTGTTATTTGTTGGAGTTTGAGCATGCTATCATCTAGTAAATCCTCTAAATACTCTTTATCATTGAGTTTAGATATTTTTGGATTTTGATTAGCTAATAAATCTAAATAGTAATATTGTGACTTTTTAATCTCTTCTTCCTCAATTAAGCCAAATAATTTCTTTACATTATATTTTTTTAAAAACTCTATTTGTTCAGGTTTCTTCTTTAGTTCATCAGGAAGCATATCCTCGCGAATATTTCCATACTCATCATAAACATAACTACTAGCCCCAAGATTTTCATAACCACTACCAATGGCCCACGTGTCTTTTGGAATATGAAGGTCAATTTCAGAAAGAATATCAAATGAATTTGAAGCTTTATTTCTTTCATGAAGATCATTTAATTCTCTTTTTACACCTTTAAGTCTTTCTATTTTCTCTTTTAATTGCTTCTCAGTTTCTGCTCGTGCGTTAGATGAAAGAAAGCCTAAATTTAATCTTTCCTGTGCTTTTTTAATTTCGTCACCGATTTTTGAAAGTTTAATATTTAAATTTCTTCGTTCTTTTTTGAATTTATCCAATGCATTATATCTACCTTGATCATAAATTTTTTTAAACTTTGGATTTAAAACATCTACTTGCCTGGCACCTTTTTGTCTCCAACCCGAGTACCAATCCCTATCATATTTTTTAAGACTTGCTCTTGCAGCAACTGCTAAATACCTATCTTTTCCTTTTTCCCATGCTTTTCCATGAGCTTTTCCCTTTGCTTCAGCAAATAATGCATCAAAAGTTTCCCTATTAATATCACCTGTGATAGATGTATTATATGGATCTTTTAATTTATTCCACAAATAATTAGCTACTGCCTCTTCTTCTTCAGCAGTATAAACATCTTTTACTGCCGCCTCATGAGGAGCTAACTCTGTAAAAATATTATGAATATTGTTTAAATAAACATCTTCTAAACTGTTATTAAAATTGTTTATTAATTCTAAAGCTTGTTCAGGTGTAGCAAGTCTTTCCTCCCCATCTGGATTCATTACTTTAAATGGGTATTCTAATTCTCCGGTTTCTTTATTTTTTATAGGTATAAAAATATCATTTGAGGTACCATTCGCATTAATTGTCTTTCTTCTAATTTCTTTTACTATATCACTAACATTTCTTTCACTTTCTTCAGCCCAACTTTTAAATTCATTATATATTTTTTTACCGTAAGCTTCACCAGGTTCTATATCAAGATGGTGTAATGTAGGATCATTCGCAGGGTTTAAAATAAATGTACGTGTTTCCCCTAGTAAATTTGTAGCCTCTATTTCATCAAATATACTGACATTATCACTGAAATCTATATTAGGATAAGTTTTTCTTAAAATAGGTAATAATTCATTTTCGCCAATACTATTAAATTCATTATAAGATATATGTTTTATTTTAGCAACATCTTTATTTTTTGATACAACTTCTTCTGCAATTTCACCTTTTACTTCTATACCTTCTGGAGGACCGCCAACACCAGCTTCCGCGACTTCTTCAGGTTCTATTTCAAAGTCTATCTCTCTTTCAAAAGCTTTGGGGGTTTCAGGTGGAGGAATAGTAACTTCTGCAATACCTTCAGAAAAATCACGGGTGGCTATAGTACCCATCATATCAAAGTATTCAAATAGCTCCCCTTTTTCTTTAGCACTTATATAGTCATTCTTAACTTGTCCATCAGGTAGTAAATTAGCCCATTCATCCCATTGTTCCGGGGTCCAACTCTGTAGTGGTTCTGCCATATTTATTTTATTTATTCGTCTCGTGCAATATCAAGTCGATCAATTGATCTATCTATTAATTTCTCTAAGAATAGATCATCTTTATATTGTGAATCATAAGCTTCCCATTGAGCATTACTCCATTTTGAAGATCCAGCAGGAGCCATTCTCCTCCAATCACCACGCTTTGAATCATCTAGATAATGACGAATTGTTGCTTTACCCACGTCATCATTTAAGAAATAATCTTTTAATGCTTCTTTATCCATATACTCATTGCCTTCAGCAGTTGGATCATCTTTAGTACCTATTCTAAATCTTCCTTCCTCTCCTTTCTTTGGTTTTTTTGCAATTTCTTTCATAAGACCGGCCATTTGATCATATTCAGTCCTTCCAAATTCCTCTACTTGCTCAAAATAACTTCCTTTACCCTTTTGATCTTGTGTCCATAATGTCATATCTAAATCTGCTTCAGCATTAAAACTCCCATCATCACCAAACTCACCTAATGATACCATAAAATGTCCATCTGGACCTTCACTTATAAATAAATTACCTTTAGCGTCATCAGTTGCTGCCTCAAACATTTTAATTAAATTGGAGTTTTTTTGATTATTCATTAGAGCACCAACTTCGCCAGGACCTTTTTCTTTAGCTGCTAAATATTCTTGTCTGGCTAAATCCCAATTAACCATATCTTGTGAAAAGGAATTCATTTTTGTTATTGC
>Ga0209128_1002654_pt1 | contig 11445 bp, 9 predicted proteins | sample ETNvirnome_6_100_FD_184072 | JGI IMG/M metagenome (GOLD analysis project Ga0209128, IMG submission 184072) | Marine viral communities from the Pacific Ocean - ETNP_6_100 (SPAdes) (version 2) | ecosystem: Environmental > Aquatic > Marine > Oceanic | place: Pacific Ocean | collected 2013-06-19 | reverse complement strand
AGTATTCCATGAGGTATTTGTACTTTGGCTTGTGTTCCAAGAGGTATTCGTACTTCTACTAGAGTCATATCCAGTACTATTAGATCCACTTGTTCCCCAACCCGTGTTTGTACTCCAACTAGTATTAGTAGATGCTGTACCTGTTGTAGTTTGATCAGTTGTATTAGTAAATGCTGTACCCCATGAGGTAGTTACAGCATATTCTGTAGTTTGTGAAGTACCTACACCATACTCTGTAGTCTGCGAAGTATTATCCGCGTACTCAGTAGTCTGCGAAGTATTAGCCGCATATTGTGTAGTTTGCGAAGTTGAATTAGTAAACCCTGTACTTCTACTCGTTGTTATTGTAGTATCATAACTAGTAGTATAAGTAGTGGTAGTGTCATACACTGTAGTAGTAGCATGACTAGTGAGATAAGTGGTGGTAGTCGTAAATAGAGTAGTTGTGTTAAATACAGTCGTTGTTGACGTACTTGTTTCATACGTAGTTGTAGTCGTAAAATCAGTTGTCGTATTAAAAGTAGTTGTGGTTGCCTTACTCGTATTAAAAGTAGTCGTAGTGGTATAAGTAGTTGTGGAATCGAATACAGTCGTTGTTGACTTACTTGTTTCATACGTAGTTGTAGTCGTAAAATCAGTTGTCGTATTAAAAGTAGTTGTGGTACTTTTAGTTGTTTCATAGGCAGTCGTAGTTGTATATTGAGTAGTAGTATTAAATACTGTTGTTGTATCTCTAGTAGTTGCCCAAGTAGTTGTTGTAGATTGCGTAGTGTTAAAAGTAGTAGTTGTATCTCTAGTAGTATCGAATACTGTGGCGGTATCTTTATTTGTTGCGTAAGTAGTTGTTGTACTATAAGCAGTTGATTGCTCACCCGAAACGTAAGTTGTTTCAGTATTAGTAGTTCTGGCAGTAGTGTGAACAGCAGAGAAAGGCCCTTCTAGGCTTCCCCCATCATTTACGTAGACTTCGTTGACACGACGAATTGTCCCACTATCATTGATAGCGAGAAATCGTAATGTGCGGAGTGTTCCGCTATCGTTTACGTATATTGCCACCTAAGACTCCTATGAGTAAACGTACCAAACGTGCCCGCTAGATGTTGCTCCTACTCCCGTTGGCGCTGATGAAGTGATAGTGTAAGGTAATCGAGCTGCACCTATAGTACCACTTGTCAATTTTCCTGCAGCAACCGTTAAGTTACTCGCAGCCCTTCCTGAGGTTATAACCTCAGTACCATCTATACTAAGTCCTGCGTCCTCAATATTAAACTGTAATTTTGTTGCCATTTTATGCCTCTATTGTATGTCTTATAAATTTATAAGCCATAGTATCGCCTGACGCTGCTGTTACTCTGAGTCTGCAATCAGTCCCAGATATGTCTGCGTCAAAAGTTGCCTGTGCGCCATTATCAAAGATAGACGCGTATTGTGTTAAATAAACTGTTGAACCGTCATGGAATAATACGAGTTCCAATGCTTGGTAATCGCTATCTGTCGAGTTCGTAATCTGTACAAAGTATTTTGCACTTCTAAATGTTGCATGAGCGAATGTATCTAAATTAAATGTAGTAGTTGAAGAACTAGTTCCTGTACCTACGTCCATACCAGCTACTTCATCAATATGAAATTTCTGGGGTGGGTTACTATCTTGAATACCAAGTACACCTGCATTATTAGTAATATCACTTGTTCCATTACCCCAAGTATTAGTACCTTGTGTAGTAAGATTACCTGAGAAGGTAACATTACCTGTCATAGTTTGTCCACTAAGAGCATCAGATTTAAGTTCACTTGAACTTACTGCGTTAGCTGCTATTTCTGCGGCTCCTACTGCATTACCTGCTATTTCTGCAGCAGCTACTGAGTTAGATGCTAATAGATCTGCGGTAATTAAACCACTAGATATCATACCAACATTATTGATTGCATTATCTGCCATCAAGTCTGCAGTTATTTGATCATTTGCTATATGGGCAGTATCAATGGATCCAGTCGCATAATGTTCACTATCAATAGCGTCATCTGCAATCTTTGTTCCGTCTACCGCGTCAGCTGCTAGCTGTGCAGTATCTACTTGACCATCATCAATATGTCTTGTAAGAATAGAGTTTTGCGCTATCTTAGTTCCATCTATTGCGTTGTCTGCTATATTTCCTGTAGCGATTGTATTCGCTGCTATTTCAGCAGTTGTAATACTTGCTGCTATAATCTTGGTTGCATTAACCGAGTTAGCTGCTAATTTAGCTAAAGTAACATTTAGATTTACTATTGCATCGGTATCAACAGCATCATCTGCTAGTTGGTCTGCTGTAACTTGATCGTTGTCAATATGTCTTGTAAGAATTGAATTTTGTGCTATTTTAGTACCGTCTATCGAGTTGTCTGCAATATTTGAAGTTGCAATAGTATTAGCCGCTATTTCAGCAGTTGTAATACTACCTGCTACTATTGAATTTGCTACAACAGAGTTAGCCGCTAGTTGATCTGCTCCAACCGCATCATTTGCGATCATAGATTGCTCTACTGCGTCTGCTTGTATTGTTGCAGCTGCAGTTACATTTCCACTACCATCAAAAGAGGCTGATGTCCAAACGACATCTCCAGTCATTCCAATAGTTCGTCCTGTAGCTAGTGCTGTTGCTGTGTCTGCATTACCAGTTACAGCTCCTGTAACATTTCCTTCAATGTCTGAAACTAATGTTGCTTTTGTATATCCTGTTCCTGCCGTATTAACAGTAGTTGTTGGCTCAGCTTGGTTGTCTTTAAATAACTTCCACTTTCCTGAGTCACCCGCATCTCTGAATAATCCACCATATAAATCTTGTGATCCACTAGTATCATATAAACCGTAGAATCCTATGTCAACTGCATCAGACGAGTTATTCGTTGATGCAAGAGCAAGTAATGGATCTGCGGAAACAATAGTTGTTGAAGATACTGTTGTTTGTGTACCTGAAACTGTTAGGTTGCCTGAGAGTGTTACGTTACCAGAGAACGTTTGCCCCGATAAGGCATCACTCTTGAGCTCACTAGCACTTACAGCGTTTGCTGCGATCTCAGTCGCTGTTACAGCGTTCGCTGCAATCTGGTCGGCTGTAATTTGGTCATCATCTATATGTTGTGTTAGAATTGCGTTATTTGCAATATCTGCAGTTACAATTGTTCCGTTTACTATCTTAGCTGAAGTAACTGAGTTATCTGCTAAAGCTGTAGTATCTACTGATCCTGCTGCATAATGTTCAGCATCTATTGAGTCTGCTGCTAAATGTTCTGAATCAACAGCATCGTCTGCTATTCTAGTGCCGTCTATCGCGTCTGCAGCTATATCTGCGGTTACGATTGTTCCGTTTACTATCTTAGCTGTAGTAATTGAATTATCTGCCAAGTCTGCTGTTACAATAGTACCATTTACTATTTTGGCACTTGTAACTGAATTATTTGCTAAATGAATAGTATCTATACTAAGAGATACTAACTCTGCACTATCCACAGAGTTTGCAGCCATTTGGTCTGCTGTAATCTGTGCATCATCTATATGTTGAGTTAGAATAGCATTATTTGCTATATCTCCACCAACAATTGTGCCATTAACAATCTTAGCTGTAGTAATTGAATTATCTGCTAAATCTGCTGTAACGATTGTACCATTAACTATGTGGGCAGAAGCAACTGAGTTAGCTGCTAGTTGATCCCCTGTAACTTGGTTGTCGTCTATATGCTGTGTTAAAATAGCGTTGTTTGCTATCTTACCACTTGTAACTTGTGTGTTTCCAATTTTTGCAGTTTCTACTGCGTCGTCTGCCAAGTGTGCTACAGTAATAATATTCTGTGCGATTTCTCTTGCAGTAATATTATTTTCTGCTATCTTAACACTTGTGACTGCATTGTCTGCTATTTGAAGTGTTGCTATTGCATTAGTTGCAATTTCACTTGTATCTACCGCATTTTCAGCTATTTTTGCTGAGGTAACAGCATTTGCGGCTATTTTACCTGCTGTTACTTGTAAATTTCCTAAATGGATAGTATCTATACTACCCGTTACTAATTCGCTTGAGTCTACTGAGTTTAGTGCTATTTTAGCTGATGTAATAGCATTGTCTGCTACTGATGTAACTGCTGATGACTGTAAATGTATCGCTGCTACTGCGTTTGTTGCTAATTCACTGGTGCCTATACTATTTGCGGCTACCTCAGAAGTACCAACAGCGTTTGCAGCAACTTCACTTGCTGTGATCGAGTTACTTACTATCTCGGTAGTACCTACTGCATTAGCCTCTAGCGAAGCTACTAATGCCATTTGTTTACCTATGAGTGCCATTTTATGTTTGCTCCAGATACGATAGAACTACGTCTATCGAGCTTGCAACGTTTGATTGTACTTTAATTTTATCACCAGCTTCACAAACAACCTTACCGTCTCCTCCAACCAATACTAGTGTTGAACCACTTGGTATAGGCGAAGCGTGAACCATACTTATATGATTTGTTTCAGAAGCATCATAAAATTGTGCTGTTGCTTCTATTTGTCCGCCTGATTGATTACATAAATACAACCCAATTATTGTTGATGTTGTATTTGCGGGGCATGTGTAGGACGTCGTTAATGAAGTTCCTACATCTGCGCTTGTTGCTGTTTTAAATGCTGATGCCATGTTGCTATCCTAATGCTATACTTAATGCTAAGATATCGTCTTCTGTTATTGCGCTAGCATCTGTATGAGAAGCTACCGTTACGATATTGCCTGCCGCATTCTTTGTATAAATCTTTTGATCAGCTACGTTCATTGCAATCTCGTGTGTTGCTAAATCACTTGTACTTGGTGCTGAACTGGAGGTTTCTGATCTTTTTATTTTAATAACCTGTGCCACTAGAATGTACCTCCGTCTAACGTATTAGACCATGTGACTGTTGAGGACGCTCCTACTTGAAGTAGCTGTCCTACACTATTTGTTGAATCGTATGTTCCTATTGATAGTGCTGAATACCCACCACTACTTCCACCTGCTCCGTATAAGATGTCTCCGTTTGCTGTATCTGCGATACCTTTAAGTTGGAGAGTATCAGAAGCGATAGATAATGTTTGATCGTCTACATTTACTGCAAGGGTATTACCTGATTTATCAAGACCATTTCCAGCGGTTACTTGTCCAGCTCCTGAGAACTGAGTGAATGTAAGTGTTGAACTACCTAATGTTGCTGTTCCTGTAATTGAAGTAAGTACATATGCATTATCTGCATTAGCCGAACCTGCTTCAACAAATGTAAACATTCCGCCTGAAACTTCTGCATTAACATTAGCGTCTGTTGCTCTGGTAAATATACCTGCTACACCAACAGCACCTGCTGTTGATACATAATAAATACCATTTTCTTCTGCAGATGATTGATCCATAATAAGGATTCTGTCATTAAGTGCTGTAACTGTACCATCGATGGTTACCGTTCCAGTAGAATCCATTGTAAGAGTTCCAGAACCATTATTATAAGTGGCTCCTAAATTAGCTGTTGTTGCTAACTTAACGGAATCTTTAATATCTAGTGCCTGTTTGACACTATCTACATATGCTTTGGTTGTTGCATCGGTACTTGCTGTTGGAGTACCTATATTAGTTACTCTGTTAGCTCCCATATCAACAGTCTGAGAACCAGCTACTGTAAATCCACCATCAAAATCTGCTGATGGGGTAAAAGTAGGTGTTCCAGTTATTGTTATTGCGTCTGCTGAAGCATTACCTAAAGTAACTGCTCCATTGAAAGTTGCTGCTCCGTCTACATTAAGTGTAGAATCGAAGTCACCTGCTCCATTTGCAGTAAGTGTTCCTGCTACTACTGTATTACCTGTTCCAGATGCAACTGTAAATTTATTCGTTGCAACTGTTAAGTTTCCTACAGAGTTGAATGTTCCACTAACATCTGTTGTGGTTGCGTTTATATCAAGAGTTGGTGCTGTAATTTCTACTTCGGTATCAGCGTCAATATCTAATTGACCATCTGCTGAAGATCCGACAGTTAGTGCACTATCTCTAAATTGAACTTCCGATGCTCCACTGAGCAATAATCCTGTATCTGGTACGTGAGTAAGACTTACATCTTTATCCGCTCCAAAATTAAGGACTGCCGCGTCAGACAATAAACTTGCATCATTAGCAAATGTAATGTCTTTACCTACGACTACTAACTCACTAGAGTTGGTTGTAACTAATTTAAGATATGAGGTCCCATTCTCATTAAAGTTTAGGGCTGCCCCTTCATTATCTTTAATTAGTACTGAAGTTGCTTGTGCATCTAAATCAACTGCGCCACCATGAGTAATAACTAAGTTAGCCGTTGGGGCTATTGTTAATGCTCCTGATGAAGTTGAAATAGTATTGTTTGAACCAGTTATAACTGTATTACCAGATTTTAACTGATCGATTTTGCTATTCGCGTCAACTAGTACTGCTGAACTTGCGGTAAGGGTACCTGCAGTATGATCCAACATATTTACATATACTGCCCCACCGATTGCTGTTACAGCTGCACTACTAGGGTGACCGACAAATAGCTTATTACTGTTTGAAGAATACGCTAACTCACCTGCGACTAATGATGTAGGCGCGGCCGTAGACGTACTTCGTTTAATTTTAATAACTTGTGCCATTATTCTTTCCTATATGAGCTTAAAAGCTCCCTGCGTCTATCGTATCCGAGTCCGCCGAATCGTTTCCTATCATTATAGGGACAAATTCATATGTTCCACTTGATGTTTCTCGATAGATCTTTAACTGATTGTCGTCAGTGTCGTAAAAAAAGTCACCTTCTGCTAGATTTGTTGTACTAGAAGTAGGTGCTGTTGTTTGTACCCACAATTGATCTGCTAATTGTAAAAGAGCTGATTCAACTGTAGACGCTGAACTAAGTGTGCGGGCGCGATTTGCAAAAGTAATACCTTGTGCATCAGTAGCCGCTCCTGCTATTGCACTTGAAATTGTAAGTGTAGTAGTGTTTGCGGTTGCGCTTACTGAAGTAGTTTGTGGTGTGATTTCTAATGTAACTGCCATTATCTTGTGACCTCTGGAGTGACTCTAGCCACACCCTGTAGTAACCTAGTTACTGTACTATTACTAGTGTTTACTAATTCTAAATCGTAGAAGTATTTTCCTGCTGCGATACCCGCTGTTGTGGAATTACTAAGAGCCATCTTAAGCTTTCCGCCAGCTGCATCTGTTATGGTACATGTAAAATCTGCTGTTTTAGTAGAACTAGAAGGACTTGGACGCAACTGTGCCCGCACAGAATGCGTTTCTATCGCTGTAGCTACACCACCCTCAGCTATCGCTACTTGAATAGCGAAGTCTGAACCTTGGTCGATAACTATATCATAAGTTCCTGCTGCCATAATATTTTAATACTCCTATTTATAAATTATACCAAAAATCACCGCTTATGTCAAGAACAATTTTTGGAACGTGGATTGAAATTGAGTCTTTTAGCACAGTTTGTATAATTCCGAGAATCATAACCAAAAATTTATGGTTATTATTTTCTATAGTCTATGAATATGTAAATGTTATACTCGCCCAATCACTATTGTTTGCTTTTACTTGATTCCATGCTGCTATATTACCTAGATTTTTGGTTAAATTTTCAACACTATGATTAAAAACAGGCTCTCCTCTATCTGATAAAGTTACAGATGTTTGTACAGTACCTGATGTAGTTAATCCTGCTGTATCATATTTAGTTTTTTGATCAGCCATTGCCGCTGAATTAACAGGGTTAGTCTGCATAAACCAACTATGTGCTTGAGTAATATCTAAACGATTTGCTAGTGCTACGTTCATCATAGTTAATGCTGTCCAATGACCCACTCCTCTATGGTCTGGGTGAACTAAATGGAACTTAGCGAATAACTCATTTGCATATTCAAATATACAAGACATATAAGCTACTGCTGTTGCGTCTGCTTTTTCTAATACGAAAGCCCAAGCTATGGACTTAGTTTTAGTATCTACATCTCCTGATTTTATTAAAGCTTCAGTACCATAGCCCTCATTGAGCTGTAGCGCCATACTAAACCTCTTTAATCTCATTTCATATGTTTGTACTCCTTGTGGAAAATCTTTCCAAGCCTCCATATAAAAGTTAAAATCTGATTCTTTTAAGGGTCTTAACTTGTACCCATTACTTGCTGTTATTACTGTTGTACAAGCCATTATTCCTTGCCTCCATTATGTACTAAAATTCCATTAACGTAATAAGTATGTTCATTATCTACTGTAATATTCCATACTTCTTGTTCTTCGTCTACCCTTTCTATAAATTCTATTTCTCCCGCTGTAGTTTTATCTCCTACTTCTATTTGCTTTGGTTCAAGATCTGATTTATGTCCGAACTCCTTGCATTCTCTGTAGTATTCTTCTGGATCAATACAGCTCCACCCTTTATCAAATATCCAAACTGGGTGTCCTGCTGTTAAGTTTAAAGTATCTAATTTATACCAATGATCCACTTGGTATGCTTGTTTATTTAATACAGTTCCGCCCCTTACTTTATCTCCTATTTCCATTTCTTCTATTGCTTTTGTTTTCCCATTTACCATCTCGACTGGAGTTCCTGGTAAGAAACAGCCTCCACCGCCTCCACCACCACTGCCGTAGTTATGTTTAATTGTAACAGCACTCATCACGATTGTCTTATCAGGATTAGATTCATCGTGGGTGACAGTAATTGATTCAGACGTTCCTGATGGTGAAGTTGTGGAAGCACTCCAAGTAGAGCCAGATGTCGCATTTGTTAAAGCGAATGAAGTTAAGTCATCTCCACTTAAATCACCCCACGCATAATCAACTGTAAAAGTTCCATCAATTGGGTGAGTTATTGAAATTGTTCCTGTTTGATTTGAAGCTGTATAATTGCTTCCATTATCATAAGAAGTAAATATTGCTGCTCCACCATCAGTTACAGTTATATCTCCATATACAAAAGCACTAGCTACCCATGCACTTCCATCCCATGTTGGAACTTTGTCTGTGCCTGTTCCCACTAAAGCGTCTATGTCTACTCCAAATCCACCTTTGGTTCTTGGAACTGTTCCGCTCATACTAGCTAAAGATGGAGCAACAGCGATTGTACCATCATAGTTAAGTGTACCATCTGCTTTTGTTGTAATTTTTGCGTTGTTGACTTTAATACTGTCTGTACCGATTCCTGTTAATTGACCTGAAGCATTTATTTCAATATCATCATTTTGTATAGAATCAGTAGTAGTTCCTGAACCATCTCCCGGAACTTTACCCGCTCTTAAATTAGTTAGTTTTTGCCTGTCAGTTGTACTAAAGACTGCTATATTTGATGCACCTGCTCCATTAACATTAACACTTACTCTACCATCTGTTCCAGCTGCAATATCTACTTTATTAGCATCTGCAGGCGGTTTAGTTCCTTGTAGCTCTGAAAACTCTGTTTTAGAATTATTAACTTTTATGCTAGATGTTCCAATTCCTGTTAAAATACCATCACTTGCAATTGTAATATTAGAATTTTTAAGTGCTGTTGGTGAATCAAGATCACTACCTATTTGACTACTGCCTTTTTTTATTTGAATATTTGTACCAGAATATGCTAAACTTAAATCACTATTTCTTACATCTTCATCACCAAGAGAATTATTACTGCTGTCTTTTAAGTTTGTACCTGCTATGGCTCCTACTGTTGCTCCATCTGCTGGTATACCTGTTCCCGATACATCTTGCCAGTCTTGTTTTTCATTATTAACTTTAATACTACCAGTACCAATATTTTCTAATATTCCTGTAGTCGCATTAACTGTAATATTTGTATTCTTAAGAGCTGTTGGGGCATCAACATTTGAACCAATTTGACTTCCCGCTTTCTTTAGTTGTATATTAGTTCCGCTATATGCTACGGTAAGATCATCATTTCTTATATCTTCATTAGCTAATACATTGCCGGACTCATCTTTTATATTGTCTCCAGCTTTCGCTCCTACTGTTGAATATTTAACCCAGCCCATAATTTACTCCCATATATATAATTCGCCCAGTGATTCATCATAAAAGAAATCACCTGCCGTTCCTGTTGTGTTGCCTCTAAGGGTAGTATTACCATTATAGACATTATTGTTTGTTGCAGCGTCTTGAATCCCACTTAATTTAGAATCTGCTGTGCTATCTAAATCTCCTAAATCAGTAGGATTATTTCCTATATTTACCCAAGAACCTCCAGACTCTTGCCAAAAGCTTTTACTAGTAGTATTATAATAGTATTTATTAGTATAAGATCCCGCACTTGGCGCACTTGCAAATGAACCTGCAAATAGATCTACATTCTCATTGTAGAATGTTGAAGGCGCTGATGCTGAAAGTTCTGTAAAAGTAATTCCATCAATATCAAATCTAATATCGTTTCCGTCCCAACTTAAGTTTATATTATCAGCATCAAATAATTCAAATCCATAAAGATCATCTACAATACTAGAACCAGTTATATTAAGAGTGGGATAACCCCAATCATAATCAGAAGATCCTACTGAAGACTGTATACCTGTAACTTCCCATAATAAACTAGCTCCTGAAGCAGGGATTGCTGTTGCCCATGCAGGATTAAGAGCTTGCATTTCAGCTACTGTTAATGTAACTGTTACACTTGAACCAGGGTGTCCTGCAGTAAGTCCTGGCCAAGTAGCTTTTCTCTGAAACATCTTCTTAGTATTTATACCACCAGCTCCAACCTCTCCTGCAAGATTTTTATTAAGAGTTATTGCAAAAGTGCCAATAACTACATCAGCTCCTGATCCATTATTATCTACTATTGTGCCTGTAATTCCTCCAACAAGAGTGCTTGTTCCTGTTGCCACTAAAACACTATCATTAGCAACGGTTAAAACTCCAGAAGAATTAGTAATCTTATTTGTTGCTATTCCACCCGTACCTGTTGGTCCAACTGAAAATCTCCAAGTGTCTGATGTAGTAGCTGTAGCATTATAAGTTAAAGTAGTAGTTCCACGTTTTACAGTAAAAGTATTAGTAAAGTCATTACTTGCTACTACTCCTGCTGCTGTTCCTGAGAAAGTGTGATTGTCATTACTAGCATTTAAAGTATACGCGTCATCTCCATCATCACCTGCTTTTGCTTTTGTGAGGGTCTGTATTTTTGTTACATCTATAGCCTGACCTTTGGAAGATTTCCCCGTCATATTATAGGTTATAGTATAAGAATCTACACCAGTTGATGGAGTATGATTACCTATTACAGCATGTCTACCTGTTGAAGCTGAACCACCAGCGATGGCTGAACCTTCTGTTAAACCAGTTTCGTCTGATATGGTATTAACTTTCCAATGCCCATCTGCTGTGCCTGTTCCATCATAATCTAATTTTTTATCTCCTTCATATAGTGTAATATTTGTTCCGCTACCTGTGACACTCGAAACAGAGCCATTA